>Ga0209389_1005482_pt1 | contig 10804 bp, 7 predicted proteins | sample CowpearedBW_FD_187526 | JGI IMG/M metagenome (GOLD analysis project Ga0209389, IMG submission 187526) | Root nodule microbial communities of legume samples collected from California, USA - Cow pea red BW (SPAdes) (version 2) | ecosystem: Host-associated > Plants > Roots > Nodule | place: USA... | reverse complement strand
TCTTACTATATATAGGCTGTTATATATAAACGATTAATGCCTAAAAGTATAAAATCAAAAAATCAACATTGACCATATTGGTATACAATACCTTTCTCACAAAATTTAGCATGACGCTTAATTAATTTAAGAGAAGGAATAAAATAAAAAATAAATTGTATTATTTTTGTAATATAATTTGAAATTAAATTTGTTATTATTGACTTTTGAAAAATAAAAGTACTATAATAAAAAGCATTTATAATTTTAAATTTATTTTTTATTTCCTTTTCAATTTTTTTCTCTACAAATCATTGTAATAATAACAAATTTTATTTTAAATAAATTATATTAGAAAATTAATTGGAAATAGGTGTAGGAAGAACTCAGAGTGTCGGTGATCACCTTCGTGAAGCCTTTTCGACCATGACAATGCAACATTGATTAATCAAAACCATACCAACTTTGACTGTATTATTATCCAACTTGGTCACTCTCGCAGAAAATAATTGAGTAGTCGATGATCATCGATACTTGGAAAATTATTTAGTGACATACGAATCAACCAATTCAATCCTAAACATAAGTAGATTGGTCTCTACCTCATCAATAACACTCGTCAATCACCTCTCCTCAAGCTTTGAGGACCAATTTACAAACATAGTTGGAAGGTCTCAACTAGAGATAGCCAAAGCTATAAAATCTTTTTTTAGTGCATTATTCTTTATTAGTCATCTATCCTCAAAACTATTGGTTAGTGCACAAATAAAATTGAGAGAGTCTCGATCAATGATAGCAAAAAATATGAAGTTTCTTTCCACAAAACTTTTGATTACACACCCCACCTGGAGATCGGTCTATCACCTGACACCAAAAATAAGTCAAGTATTGTGTCATACATGATTGAGAGGGTTTCATCAACCTAGAAAAACACCATGTCAGCAGAGACATTTCAACCATAATATATAGCTTGACAACCCATAATGAAATCATATCACTAGAGACATCTCAATTGTATCAACAACGTATCTTAACCCTGATTAAATGCCTAGAGGAGAGTTAAACACGATTGACAAGGAGATTAAGATATAAGATGGATTAGCAAAACCCTAAAAAAATTTAAGACAAGTTATCTAGACCTAGACTCAACCAAGTAAAAGCCCATGAAACTACTATAAATAACATTGTTCACAAGATAATTATTATGTATTCATTCCAACATTTACTATTACCTGACACACATATTTGACTTGAGTGTCAAAGTGTTTTTGCAGGCAACCCTCTACACTCGGACACTAGAAATATCTTTACATGGTACATTTCAGACCATATTGGTGTTTGGAGGAGTACATCTCATACTGAAGGACGGGAGGACGTTCAAGAGTGTTTCTCGTGGGACCGCTATTAGAGTATATATTGGCTCTACAAGAATAAGTACCAAGAATGATACTATATTGGATTATTTATAAAAACATTATAAACATAACCAGGAATTTAAGCAGGGATGACAATGCGGGTTAACTTGTCCTATTTTGGTCCAGCTCGCATTCAACACACAAAAACGAGTCAGGTTGATCAGTCCCATATAAGAATTGTGGGTTAGTTTTGTTGGCAGGCACTACATAATGATTAGCTCGTGGGCTTGCTAGCCCGTTCGCATAAACAAAATCTTAAAATAAAAATTATGCAAATTTGGTAACAATAATCTTAATTTAATGTTTTACATCTTTGGTACACCCTATTAAATCTACAATTGATAACAAAATTTAAATTAAGTAAACAAAAATAAAAATCCACGTCCAATAAAAATCATGCAAAAACAGGTCTAAAAGAATTAGTGAGCTAAAATATTCATCATTATCATCATAATCATCATTATTATTGTAACACTGGAAATTACTTAATTAAAATAAATAAATAAGAATGGAAATTCAAACGTCATAATTTATTATTCCCAAACGCTGGAAAATTTAAAATATAATCCAGTGCGCCATAAATTAAATGAAACCAAGTAGTATTGTTATTACAAGTTCCAAAATCTAACAAAAATAATGGAAAGCAGAAGTAAAATCTCTAGTCAAAAGTTCCCTGATATCCCTCTCTCCGTAGTTATGCGTCAACAACATCACTTGGAATATCGTCTGTTCCCGCGTGATAAATCACACGATCATCGCCAAACACAAACAGAAAGGGTGAGCTCAAAATAAATTAGCACATAATTTAATAATATCATAAAACACCCAACAATTTGGTTCTAGTTAGTTCTTGGCCAAGTCCTTAATACCCCAGGGCTTTCCAGCCTTCAATTCACACAAATAATTAACCTTGGATTAAGGATTGATGATGCTCACACGAACCTGTCCGCTAGTGGTCCTGCTTCTACGAACCTCCCCGCTCGTAGTCCTGCTCTATGATCCTCTCCGCTCGTAGTCCTGCTCTACGGACCTACCTGCTCATAGTCCAACACACATGATCCACCAGCTATGTACCTCCCCGCACGCAGCATCTCTCAAGTGTGAGCACGGAACATACGAACCTACCCGCTCGTATCCCCACATGAAAGTAACTGGATATGAACCTCCTCGCTCATATCATCACGTGTTCACCACCTTCCATGAACTTACCCGCTCATGGCACAACATCTCCTGATCCAAGCTCGCATCAATGTGTACAAACAACACATGCAAGCCAAATATCTACAGCATGATCGCCTGGCGCAGCCTAAGCGCCACTAGGCGAAATTACTGCGAAGACAGCCTAGAGGGACATCCTCGTCGCCAGGCGCCAAACTTTAGACAAACCCACTGTTTCAGGGTCGGTCGCCTGGCGGAGCACACCTTGCAGCTAGGCGCCACACGGTGCAGGGTCTCCCCTACTGGTCTTATCACTTAGCGCACACATTTGTGCTGCCAAGCACTATATCAGTAGCACGTTTCTCTTGGTTTTGATATCTAAACAGACCACATTCCATCTTGAAATGTCCTCAACCTACACTTCTAATCCTATTTAATTATGTAAGTCTATATACTTTGCCTTCACACACATAATTCCACACTTTAGCTTGATTGTACAACTTCTGGTTAAACTCTTATTACTCCTTAGTCACTCTAGCACACACAATGCCTTGGTCAAACTTATGGATATGACATCCACTCCATCATTTTATCATCCAGCAACTGATAACCCATTTGGGACCCAACATACACTCACCATAAATAATCCTTCACCTCCTTTGTCGTTATAGTTCACTCATTTCCCAATCTTATAATTATCCCATTTAATATCTTCTCTTCTTCATTCAATTATTATTCATTGACTTCCAATTCCATGGTCATGGAAACCCACCATTTCCATTTAATGATTCTTTTTTCCTATTGTGTCCTTATATTAGGTTGTCAATCACCACTAGAGGTTCATTACCCATTTTCGCATCAATCATTCCAAGTACACCCTCCCAATCAATACTTTGCCTATATCTTCACTAACCGCCTGTTTTCTTTATTTTTATCATCTAATAACACTAAATTTTCTCTCAATTCATTGCTCTAGTAATCACTCTCACAACCAATATGCCAATTTTGCTCAAAACAGCCCTGGAAAATTCTAGGTTCCTCTACGCCTTGGGCCACCATTCTATTTTAACCTTCACAGTCTAGTAATTCATGCACGAACCAATGGTTCATAATGCTTTTATTTCAAGTTGTGTACTCAACAAAATTCGTAAATGACCCCTATTTCTCTAATCCCGATTCATTCATCACTTTAACACAATTGCTTCATGTTTATACTCCTAAATTAGTTTCCACTCATCATAATTATAACAATACCATGCCATCATGCATTTCACAGAATCAGCAACACAACTAAAGAGTCCCAGTATCATGAAAGTTCGTGAAACGCACAAAACAAGGACAATCATCACACGTCACCTGGTGGGTCCCCCTTCGCTGCCAGGTGGTTCATAGCAGAACCTAGAAAACTGGGCAGAAAACAATGCATCGCCTGGTGGCACACTCACGACCGCCAGGCGGTTTCTGGGCAGAAACCCAGAAAATATGAAAAACAGTGTAATTCATAAGGTAATTTCATGCAATTAATAAAAGTAGAATACAACTTATCAAACGCGAATAAAACAGGCAAGAACAACTCCCCTTACCCGAATTCCTTGCTCAAATTCAAGTTTGGTGTGTGTCCTTGAATCCAAAAACTCTCTTAGCCTGGGCTGCCTCTTGGCAGCTAGGGTTACTCTGCCTTTTCATTTCCATGCCAAAAGAAATTTTGGCAACAATAAAGTTAAATTCGTTCCTAGCAAAGTTTGAACCTACAACCATTCAATCACAAAGCAAGTGCACAACCAATTCAACCAAATCATGTTTCATGATAATTTCCATAATTTTAGGATTACATTATCACCAATCACATTCAAACATAACATTAAAATAATACTCATATTAAAATAACATTTAATTGGCACACATAGGACTTGAACCCAAGTCCTGTTACCCAATTAATTACTCTCAACCATTTGAGCTAGTACTTTTTCACGTCATAACAATTCGCATTAAATGCCATAAAGGCTTCCACTACCCGCATTTATTAAATAATTATTTATTTAATTATTTAATTTTTCTCGGGTCTTACATTCCCACACCGTAAAAGATTTTCGTTCCTCGAAAATTGGACTTACCAGGAAACAAATGCGGATAGGATTGCCTCATGCGATCCTCCATCTCTTAGGTCATCTCATGAGTAGCCTCATCCCAAAGTACTTTCATCGTCTGGATCTCCTTTCCTCGCAGCTTCTTCACTTGGGAGTCTAGTATCCGCACCGGTCCCGTGTTTACTGTCAGATCCTCCCTTATTTGAATGTCATCTGATTCCAACACATGTGAAGGACTTGTTATGTATTTTCTCAACTGAGAAACGTGAAATACATTATGCAAGTTCGCCAAATGTGGTGGCAGGGCAATCTTATATGCTGCGATGCCGATTCTCCTCAAAATTTGATATGGCCCAACAAATCTCAGAGTTAACTTCCTTGATTTGATAGCTCTTTCGATACCAGCAGTCGGCGTGACTCTGAGGAACACATGATCCTTTGCCTCAAATTCCAAATGTCACCTCCTCTTATCTGCGTATGACTTTTGTCTGCTATAAGTTGCTTTCATTCGATCCTGGATTGCCTTGTCCTTATCAGAAGTTTGTTGTAAGAACTCTAGACCCAATACTAGTGACTCACCATCCTGATTCCAACATAGTGGTGTCATGCATCGTCCATACAAGCCTCATATGGCACCATACCAATACTGGAGTGATAGCTGTTGTTGTACGTGAACTCCACTAAAGGAAGCATTTCACATCAACTTCCCATATGGTCCAATACACAAGCTCGCAACTAATCTTATAAGGATTGGATCGTTCTCTCAAACTGACCATCCGTCTGAGGATGATACGCGAAACTCATTCGTAATTGAGTTCCCAAAGTTGCCTGTAGAGACTGCCAAAAACGAGAAGTGAATCTTGGATCCCTGTCTGATACGATGCTATCTGGCACCACATGTAGTCTGACTACTTCTCTAATGTACAACTCAACCAACTTATCCATTGACAACTTCTAATTAATTGCTAGAAAATGGGCACACTTAGTCAACATGTCCATGATCACCCAGATTGAATCATGCCCTTTAGTAGATCTCAGAAGATGAGTCACGAAGTCCATGGCGATGCTATCTCATTTCCACTACGGAATATCTAGCAGCTATACTGTACCACCTGGTTTATGGTGTTCAATTTTTGCCTTTTGACGCACCAAGCATGATGGCACAAAGCCAGCGACATCGATTTTCATTCCGTTCCACCATAAGGACTGTTTTATATCTTTATACATCTTAGTCATACCTAGATGTATGCTAAGACGACTTTTGTAACTCTCTTCTAGAATCTGCTTCCTCAACCTCCAATTCCCAGGTACACATACTCTATCCCGAAACTGCAGGATGCCATCTGATCCTATCCTGTAATCTTTCCCCTTCTCTTTACCTAGCCAACTCACAAACTGCTATAACTCAGTATCATTTTGCTGCTCATCTCGGATCATCCCCAAGATGTCGTTGGTCAGCATCAGTGCACTGCACCTGATAAAATCCTCTCCCAACTGTATATCAGATTCATATCCCTTAGCTTCTCAATCAATTCCAGCTCTTTCACCATTAAGGTTGACATATGCATCATCTCCTGACTCAAGGCGTTTGCCACCATGTTCGCTTTACCTGGATGGTAAAGTAACTCAAAATCATAATCCTTGAGATACTTTATCCATCGCCTTTGTCTCATATTCAGCTCCTTCTGATCAAATAGGTATTTCAGGCTTTTGTGATCACTGAAAACCTGGAACTGAGAGCCATACAAGTAGTGTCTTCATGTCTTAAGAGTGAACACTACCGCAGCTAATTCCAGATCATGGGTGGGTAGTTCTTTTCATGACCTTTCAATTGCCTAGAAGCATACGCCAATGGCCTCTTCTCCTGCATCAGTACACACCCCAAACCTTGATAGGATGCATCACAATACACCTTAAACTTCTTGCTTGTGTGTGGTATAGCTAGTACTGGAGTTGTAGTCAATCTCTTCTTTATCTCCTCAAAACACTCTTCACACTTCTCTGTCCAGGAGAATGGTTGGTCTTTTCTAGTGAGTTGGGTCAGAGGACTCACCATTTTAGAGAACCCTTCCACAAATCTCCTGTAATACCCGGTCAATCCCAAGAAACTCTATACCTTAGTCACAGTCCTTGGCATTTCCCATTTCAACATTGTATCAATCTTGTTGGGATCCACTGCAATACCGTGTGAAGAGATAACATGCCCCATGTCGCAACTGAAATCGTGACGGGATGACGAACCAAAAAAGAAACGAGTTTGAAAAGAAATTTGGAGTCGCCACCATAGTTATTTCTAGAAAACTATGAAAAGCCATCAAATAAAACGAGTTTGTAAAAAACTAAATTTTGGATTCAGAAGTCGGTTATGCGTAGGGAAGGTGTTAGCACCCTACAATGCCCACCCGGGGGCACTACCTTTAATTAAACATGCAAAGTTGATGTGGTTTTCAAAATGTTAATTTTTCTCAAAAATAATGAGACAAATAATATCAAAAAGAAACAAAAATATATTTTGATTTTTTGGGCCCGACAAGGATTGACCTTGGTCCTACGTATCCTCATTGAAAATGAGAAATCAGGGTCACGTAGTTCTTAAGAAGATATTTGGAAAACAATTGAGAAAATGATTTGATTTTTTGAAAGTGAACCTGACAAGGGATGGCCTTGCTCCTACGTATCTCGCAGTGGAGAATCAAGGATCACGTAGTTCTTAAAAAGTTTGTTTGTTTGAAAATGTTGATATTTTTATATTTTTAAAATTTACATATTTTTTTGGTATTTTTGAATTACTTGAAAATATGTGTCACACAAAGCGAGTGGTCGAACAGACATTAAAAGAGAAAGAAAAATATTTTTAGTATTTTTGAATTATTTGGAAGAAAGTGTCACATGACGCGAATGGCCGGACAGAGACAATAAAAATGAAAGAGAACTTTTTTGATTTTTTTTCTCTATTTTAATTTTTATGATTTTCAAATATATTTTTTTTTAAATAAAAAAATAAAAAAAAATTATAAAAGGATGAAATTATTTAAGAAGGATAAAAGTGGAAAACAAAAGTATCAGGGTACATGAGTGATTAGTGAGGGTGTACAAAGTAAACACAACAACAGGCCCAAAAATAATAGACAAAGACATGGGGGTGCAGGACCATCACATATGGGAGGTGCGCAAAGTAAACAGGTGGGGTGTGTAAAGTGAGACAGAGGTGTAAGAAATAAAATGATGTGGGGGTGTGTGCAATAAACAAAGAGCTGCGCTGTGTAAACCCAAATAGATCCAAAACATAAACTAGGACGGGTGCAAAGATTGAAAGTGGGGGTGCACGGAGCAAAAGCGTTCAACCCAATTTCCACTCAAAACCTAATTGAAAAATTAAAGCTTCTTCTCTCTACCTATGACAACTCCTTCTTCTTGACACCAACAACACGACTCCCGCCCTTGAGAAACGCGTGTCTGCTAAGCGCTATATCAGTAGCGCATGTTTGCTGATTTTGGTATCTAAACAGACCACAATCCAACCTGAAGTGTCCTCAACCCATACTTCTAATCCTAATTAATTATGTAAGTCTATATACTTTGCCTTCACACACATAATTCCACACTTTAGTTTGATTGCACAACTTCTGGTTAAACTCTTATTACTCCTTAGTCACTCTAGAAAACACAATGCCTTGGTCAAACTTATGGATAGGACATCCACTCCATCATTCCATCATCCAGCAACTGATAACCCATTTTGGACCCAACATACACTCACCATGAATAATCCCTCACCTCCTTTGCCACTATAGTTCACTCATTTCCCAATCTTATAATTATCCAATTTAATATCTTCTCTTCTTCATTCAATTATTATTCATTGACTTCCAATTCCATGGTCATGGAAACCCACCATTTCCATTTAATGATTATTTGTTCCTACTGTGTCCTTATATTAGGTTGTCAATCACCACTAGAGGTTCATTACCCATTTTAGCATCAATTCATTCCAAGTACACCCTCCCAATCAATACTTTGCCTATCTCTTCACTAACCCCCGGTTTTCTTTAATTTTATCATCTAATAACACTAAATTTTCTCTCAATTCATTGCTCTAGTAATCACTCTCACAACCTATATGCCAATTTTGCTCAAAACAGCTCTGACCCACTACTATTGCCTGGCGGCCAATGAGATGCCGCTAGGCGGCACATCAGCTCCTGAAAAATTCCAGGTTCCTTTACGCCTTGGGCCACCATTCTGTTTTAACCTTCACAGTCCAATAATTCATGCATGAACCAATGGTTCACAATCCTTTTAGTTTTAGCTGCATACTCAACCAATCACATTATACTACTCAACCAAATTCAAATTGACCCCTATTTATCTAATCCCAATTCATTCATCACTTTAACATAATTGCTTCATGTTTATATTCCCAAATTAGTTTCCACTCATCATAATTATAACAATACCATGACATCACGCATTTCACAGAATCAACAACACAACTGAAGAGTCCCAGTATCACAAAAGTTCATGAAATGCACAAAACAAGGACAATCATCACGCGTCGCCTGGTAGGCCCCCCTACTCTGCCAGGCGGTTCATAGTAGAACCCAAAAAATTGGGTTGAAAATGATGCATCGCCTGGTGGCACACTCACGACGGCCAGGTCGTTTCAGTGTAGAAACCCAAAATCTATGAAAAACAGTGTAATTCATAATGTAATTTCATGCAATTAATCAAAGTAGAATACAATCTATCAAACACTAATAAAACTCGCAAGAACAACTTCCCTTACCCGGATTCTTTGCTCAAATTCAAGTTTGGTGTGTGTCCTTGAATCCAAAAACTCTCTTAGCCTTTTCTTTCACTCCAACAATGGCTTCCACCTCAATTCTTCTTTGCAACCCACTCCCTCTCTCTTGACATCATCATCATCATCATCCTCATCGTCATCATCATCGTCATCATCATCGTCGTCGTCATCATCGTCATCATCATCATCATCATCATCATCCTCATCATCCTCATCCTCATCATCATTGTCATCATCATCATCATCATCATCATCATCATCATCATCATCATCATCATCATCATCATTATCATCATCATCATTTCATTTATTAATATTCTTCATTTAAGTTATTAAGCAAGAATTGAATTGATTTATAATTATTATTTTGTGTGCAAGCATATGGAAAATTTTGTATGTTAAGCAAGAATTGAATTGATTTATAATTATTATTTTGTGTGCAAGCATATGGCAAATTTTGTATGTTAAAAGAGACTACAATATCGAAATCATACATTAACAAACTCCTCCTAACTAAATATCTGTGAGATTTTTCTCAACACATATTTGATTCAAAATATATTATTTTATATATTTTTTAATTTAATCTTTTAGTTATGTAATATAATTATCTTATAGGTAAACTGTGTAGTTTATGTCTATAAAGGAATTTATCCACGTTAAACTAGTATTTAGTTATAATAAATTAGTTAAATTTTAATATAAAAATTGTATTAGAAAAACTTATAAAATATAAATAATAAAATTGATAACGTTGTCTTTGACGCGATCAAATTAATACTACTTATTCATAACAACTTCAGTATTATTAAGAAAGTAGTCAACAAAATAGAAAGGGTAAAGTAACCTAAAGTCGTCTCCTGATAAACACGGAATTGATTTTTAGCAAATTAGTTCTTATAAAACTATATAAAAGAGTTAGTCATATAAAATAATAAAAATATGAGAGATAAAGATAAAAAGATAAAATAAGATAGAAATAATAGGAAAGAAAAATAGGTCGATTTCACCGCTTTTTCAAAATAGGATTCATCATTGGTTTCCTAAAGATTATTGTTATTGATTTCTTGTTTAAGACTTCAAATTAATCAATGTAACTTCTCAATTAATTTGTTGACGTCCTTACTTTTAACCAAAGTAACTTCTCAATCAGAAGCAAGAACTTTGTAGATTAATCTTAGTAAATTTAACCAAAGTAACTTCTCAATTAAATATTACTAATCTTAATCATGTTCATTCTTTTACCTCTTATATCTAGTAAAAAACTAATTAACCAAAGTAACTTCTTGATTAATTCTAATCTAAGTTTTCACCTTTAATCAAAGTAACTTCTCAATTATTAGCAAAAACTCATTCAATCA
>Ga0209389_1005480_pt1 | contig 10809 bp, 3 predicted proteins | sample CowpearedBW_FD_187526 | JGI IMG/M metagenome (GOLD analysis project Ga0209389, IMG submission 187526) | Root nodule microbial communities of legume samples collected from California, USA - Cow pea red BW (SPAdes) (version 2) | ecosystem: Host-associated > Plants > Roots > Nodule | place: USA... | reverse complement strand
TTTTCATTTCTCTTTTCTCCCTCATTAAGAGTTTCTTTATACTCTACATATATTAGGATTTTAAAGATTTTTGAAATACGTGTACGAAGGAATTTTTATTTTGTTTTATTTATAAATTATATATATGAAATAAATATCTCGATCTTGATTTCTTAAAAATATATATAATAACTATATAAATTTTTATTTTTATATGAAAAATATTTTTAAAACAGAAAGATTTTCTAAAAATTAATTTAAATAAAAGAAATATTAAATAAACATTAACACTACACTCGTTCCATCCAAATAAAATTAACTACAACTATACTAGATGGTGTTTGATAGTTTTTAGTATGTGTTTCGGGGTGTAGGAACCAAGCACCTACTGTCAACACTTAAATTATCCTTTAATCCTTTATATGTGTTTTCCTCAGTTAATTCGTCAAATCCTCCATTTGATAGATAATTGTAAAAAGGGCGAGCGATTTTGAAATACCTGTCTAAAAGGCTCTGATGCTTAAGTTAGTTAGGGCCGATCGATAGATAATTGTAACTGCTGTAATAAATGTTCTCCTCCGGTCGGTCAGGCGGGGGCGATTGGAGAGTACCTGTCTAAAAGGCTCTGATGCTTAAGTTAGTTAGGGCAGATCCATAGATAATTGTAACTGCTGTAATAAATGCGAATAAATTAAAGATCCTCACCAACCTACCTTGGGCCCTTATTTATAGTTTCCGGTGTGGGCCTATGATTAGGGTTCCTTAATCATGGCTCAATTGCTTTTTAATTTTGAATACTGACTTGTTTTATCTCAATTAATGGCTAACTGATTGGTTCAGGTTTTGGTTTGGCCGACCGACCGAGGGTCGTTCGGCCTGACGGGTGTCCTTATAGGTGAGGGTCTCCATGAAGGTGTAGACAAAGTGCAATTGAAAATGAAAGCGGATGGAGTGTTTAATTTGTATGGCCGACGGGTAGTCGATTTAGTGTGTTTAGAGCTGAGACTCCGATGGACCAGTCACCTTAGAGTCCAATATGAGATTCGTCTATAATGGGCGGCCTGCGACCGCTTGTCTTTGATCTGCTCAGCCGATCTGCTGAGCCATACAGTACAGTATGACAAACCATAATGTGAAATTAAGCAAAGGATTTTACCCTTTAGTTTATTTGCCCATCCAAAATATCGATAAATCACAAGCACAAAGCCAAAAGAAATAAACCACAATGGAAGAGAAGAAGGGTGACAAGACAATAAGACGTTATCATCTTTTAAATAATGTTAATACCAATTTAATGAAAATGCATTAAGGGCAAAAGAATATTAAAAAAATCACATTAAATCAATCAAATAAATATTGAAACTAAAGTACTATTAAACCTTGTTTCTTTTCATCTATTTTTTCTTAATATTTGTATTCCTCTCTAAGGCTTTAAATAAATTGTCAATTGGTATCAAATAATTATACTAGATAATATTAACATGTATTTTTTGTTTAAAGTTTTAGAATTTCATCAATTATAGAGTTATCTATTTTCAAATGGTGGAATATTACATCTGGACCGTCGGTGCCAAACAAACTGTCCTAGACTATCCTATCATTCTTGTCTGTCCACTTTATCAGGTGAGGTCAGTTAAAGTGTTCTAATTTAGTTTGAATGGTTTCAATGAATGAGTTAGCATCTACCAATTTTCTTTGTACTGTAACTGTATGATATTGTAGTATTTCAACACCTTTGAAACTTTTGATCATTGATGTGATAGAAGAGACATGTTTCTTCATCTATGGAATGCAATTCATGATTGTTTAGGTACTAAAAATGGTCGGAACAAAAAGAACATTGGACTTATGTAATTTAACATTATTAGCTGTCTAGATTATCGGTTTTTAAGTAGGATTGAAAAATAAATTTGTCCATGTGATTATTTATCGAATTCGTTCTTTTGGCCAGAATTTTCACATTTATTAGTTACGGATACGAGAATAGAAAATCTTTAACTTTTTCAATTAGATATGTGGATGACTATGTGAATTTATATATTCACTTCGACTTCGTCTTTATATCCGTCATAATATGTATCTCCATCGTATTATCGTTCCTGTTTAAATTATTAAAATATTTATAATCAATTAAGTAATATTATATATATATATATATATATATATTACTACGCACTTTCTATTTATTTATTTTTTAATTGTTTATTTTGTCATGAAATTTATTCGTATTTCCAATATATTTTTTATCTTATTCATAACCTTTATGTAATTATGTTCAAATGATGTATGTCAATTTAATATTTTTTATATCTCACATTTAAATATTTATATTCTTTTTTAATATTTAATATTTATTTTATTTTCCTTTGACACGAGAATGTTTAACACTCTTAATTTAAGTGTTCAATAGCATAAACATTTCATTTACTAGATAATATAAAAAATTATCTTATTTACTCTATTATTATTAATTTTTGTTTCATTTGAAGAATTCTTTTATTTCTCAGTCATTGACTATGTTGATATTTGAAAAGTTTTTTTAGATTTCTAACATATTTTTTATCTTATCATACACTTAATTATATTTTTTTTCTTTTTGCGATTTCACTCAATAATTTCTCAAATTGTTTCTAAGACACACATTTGATATTTTTTTATTTTTTTTATTTGTTGTTTATTTGTATCATTTAGAATATTATTTTGATATATTTTATATAATTATTTTTTATTTTCTACCTCATTATCATATTGTAATTTTATTGCTATAATTGTATAAATAAATTTTATTTACTGTAATATAAAAATTTAATGTAATTGTCTTGGATTTTTTTTATTACCGTCCAACATATATTAAAGTTCAAAAGATAAAAAAGATCTTCCTCGTTAAAGTTAAAGTTAAATTTCAATTAAACTAAACTTTTTTCTAGTGTTAGGCTTACTCTGATGAAAATTTATATGAGGAGACTCTTCGTACCTAACTCTATTTATATTCATACATTTATTTTCAAGCTTGTAACCATCTAAAATCAATAGACAACAAAAGAATATACAGGACAAAAGTATATGGGGACAATTCTATATTATGATGTACCGATACTTTAATTTGGCTTACGTATCCGTGTCTGACACGTATTCGTATCCGATATTTTAGAATATTTTATCAATATTTATCAATAAAGTATCTAATTCATGAAGTCGTAATAGACTACAAGAAAATATTTGAATAATAATTAATTTTAGTGACAAAAAATAATTAGTCACTATAGTGACCAATTTAAATACAAATTTATAAACTAAACATCATTGGTAACTAAAATAGTTCAAAAAATTATAATTAGTCTATAAATTGATAAATAAAATATTTTTTATTATAAATTGGTTTCTAAATTTATCACTAACATTAGCTATCAAGGTTTTAATTTGGATTCACACAATAACAATCATATATTTATTATGTTTTTAACAATTGTTGTACACATTTCAATATTCATATATAACGTATTTATCACGTATCATATCTTATTATTTTCAAAATAAACGTATCAACGTATCGTATTCTTGCATCATAGTCCATGAGTCATTACTCTTTCTACACACAATATTTATTAAAACATCATTTATATAAAAATAAAATAAAACCTTCATTTTCCTATAAATCAAATACAAGGTCTCTAAAAAGTATTTAGCATTTCAAAATATATCATAAACATAACAAAACAAATATATCAATATAATATTTCTTTTATAAAAAAGAGAATTTAAAATAAAATTTAATTTCTTCAAGATGTTACTCTTGTACTTGCATCTATATATGTGCTCGTATACGTAATACATTCATAATAGATCATCAAGCAACACATTAAAGGTTATCAAGCAACACATTAAAGGTTAAACTATTGAAATAAATTTTTAACATTCCAAAAATGCACGTATAAAGAAAACATTTTGACTAGTAATCTAAACACAGTCAAATTCCATCAACCACATTTACAAAACTCATATAGAACACCCAAGAATTTATATATCAAATGATATTCAATAAATAAAATATTAATTGACACTTTTTGAAAGATTAGTATGGAATATATTCTACAAGAGACTAACATATAATTTAATCTAATACTTAGATTAACAAGTTTAAGAGTAATGGATCCAGTGACGGATCTTGACCAATAATTTTGGGAGAGCACAAATAATATACTCAAAATTTATATATTTAATTATTGTCATTAACTCAATAGAAGTCAATACATAGTTTAGTAATTTAGTATAATTGTAACTATAAAAGAAATTACACATATATAAAAGGATTGTCTTTGGTTCCTTCAAATTTTTGAGCCCATCAATAATTGAATCAAAACTAAAATTTTCAACTATTTTTCTTTAATGTAAATATGAACATGTTCTAAATAATTAATATGAAACTTCACACCTGTAATTTCCTTAACCTTAAAAAAGGTTTACTCTAATTCGGGATACGTAAAGAAGTTGAACTTTGTCTAACTTTCATAGTCATATCTTTCTTTTTATCACTTTTAAAAATAAATATATTATTTTATTCTTCATCAATATACATATTTTTTTAAGTTTAAGATTAAAAAATAATTTATCATAATTCCATTACAAAATAAAAAATTAAGAGCTAGTAAAGGAAAAATTTATATTAATCAAGTTATAATTAAAATATGATTATAAAAAACATATAATACAATATTTTCTCTCCCATATTCATAAAGATCGAATATACGGTCCATGAGATAAAAAATAATGCTAACTATTAAACAAATATTTTAGTATCAAGTGAGACGATAGAATTACATTTTTTTCTTCATGAATAAAAGAGAACAAATGAGAAATTAAAAAAAAATAAATAATGAGTTTGTATCTAACTTTATTTTATAGGACAAAAAGAAAATGTGAGAGCGTGAGATGAATATAATTTGTGAAAAATTAAAAATATAATAAAAAAAATATATTAATAAATATTTGTATTCTTTATTACATTTAATTTTACGTTTTACTATTTATCAACATTGAATGTTATGCTTTATAAAATATATAACAAAATACTTAATTTAACTTCTACCAATTTTTAATATATATTATATATAATTTTAAAATTAAAAAATTACCGATATATATAATATAAAAAAATTGAATTTTTTGTGGGGGCCATGGCCACCCCCAGCTCCTAATAAGCTCTGCCGCTGAATGGATCACAACATCGACTAGAGAGATTGTGGTTCTATCTATATATATGACATTGATCTTACACATATAAAACATATGATACCACTTTTACCCTAAAATCTTAAGGCAATGGAGTTATGGTCTTGTCTTTCATCTTATATAGTGTTTAACTTTGTTTTTTCTATTCAATGTGGGACTTTGACTTACACTTGGACTATTCCCAACAATCTTCCCTCAAGGATGAGTCTTTTTTTTTTCTCTTTTTTCATATGGTATATTTCTCCTTAGGTGTATGGTTACCCCTTTTTGTTATGGTTATGCGCTTAGTCACCTCGAACCATCGGTTCTGATACCACTATTAAGTTATATATTTTTTTCTTATGGGTTATATGACCGATTAGAGAGATTGTGGTTATATATATATAGAGATGTCAACGGAGTGGGTATGGTACGAGTAATAGCTCCCCCGTACCTTACCCGTTGGATAAATATATGTTCCATACTCGTACTCAGATCCGTGCAGGTATCCGCTATGTGGGTACCCGCATTTTTTTTAATATCAACGGGTACCCGTAGGTATTTACAAAAGAAAATTTTAATATTTAGCAACATATTTTAACCATAAATTCAAATAAAAATACAATGCATAACATTCATAAATTTTAAACAAAGTGCATAATACTCATTTAAATAGTGTTGAATGACAATTTACAAATAAATGGAGATTTTTTAAAATCAATTGATAAAAAATAACTCATTTAAGATCAATGTGTTAATGATTTAATAGTTTTTTTTTTAATTTCAATTAGAGTATAGCGAGTACGGGTATGCAAGGTTACGAATACTATGATACTCGTTGCGAGTTTTATCAGCCGATACTTGTAAGACCCGTGGAATTTAATTAATTAAATAAATAAATAATTAATAAATGCGGGTGGGAAGAGTATTTATGACATTAAATTCTTATTGGTATTACGTGGAAAAGTACTCGCTCAAGTGGTTGAGAGTACTTTGATTGTGTGAGAGAACTTGGGTTCAAGTCCTATTATGTCAATTTTGTGTTATTATTTGTTATTGTTTTAAATATATGATAATCATGCTGCGGAATAATATGAATTGGTTGAATGGTTTGACATTGGCTTGGTATGTGCATGGGTGTGGGTTCAAACCTTGGAGAACCTAAGTTAAACCTTATTTTGGTTTTAGCTTGAATGTGAAGGGTTAACGTAAACCCTAAGGAGCTAGTAGCCAAGAGTGGCTGTAAAACAGCCCATAATGGGACAATGAATGGCCATTAACAATCAATTAAATGGTATTTTCCTCTTTGATCCTTTACCAGAAACTGAGCACGAAAATTATTGAGGTTGGTGAGTTTTGAGTGAAGTTGGGACTGAATTGAGAGGAAGCCAAAAGGGAGGCCATAGTTGATCATTGGAAATTCTCAAGTGTCAAGGTTTTAAAGCAAAAGGATCTAGGTTAGGGGAGCTAGACTCCGTAATTTTATTCATACTGTTATTAATGTGTGATTGATGGTAAATTAGATGTTTGTACATTATTTATTCTTGAAATTCTGCGTTTCTGGAATTTTCCAGAAACCACCTAGCGGGTGATGAATCACCGCCAGGCGATACATGCATTTGTACGTGTTCTTGGTTCCTGGAAGAGGAACCGCCTGGCAGCACACTCCCGACCGCCAGGCGACGCATGGCGTCTTACCCAATTCTGGGTCTGTTGAATGAAGCGCCTGTCAATATTGGCTGAACCGCCAGGCGACGCGGGGCAAGTTGACTCATTTTGCTATTTCTGGGTTTTGGGCTAATTCTGATTATAGGGAAAGCTAGGTTCATGGATTAAAAGGAGAATTGGGAGTCAAATGACAATTTGATTTCATAATATAAGAAGTGTAATTGAATGGAACAGTGAAGGTAGGTTTTAAGGCTAGAAAAATAAACTGGAATTGTGGTAGTAAGGAAAAGGTTGGATTAATGATTCGGGAAATTGGCAATGAAGGTAAGTAGACTGTGTGTTTTAGGCTGTGAAGGTTATTTCGAGTGAGAATTTGGATGGAAACCATAAAAACATGAGGGTGGGAGTATTTGGTGGCTTGAGGGTGCTGTAAGCGTTGGGAATTTTCCTGAATGTTGTGCATCGCCTGGCGTTGCTTGCAGATCCGCCAGGTGTCAGTACGGATTAATTGATTCGTGAGACTGAGAAATGCAGAGGAGGTGATTGTGTTCTTGGAAGTGAGATTAGTACGAAGCCAATGCTAGGAAAATGAATGATCCTAGAATTTGAGTGATTGATGCATGAATAGTCTAGAGGAAAATGGATTATATTGTTGATGTTGAGAAGATTAATTATGCAGATTATAGAACTGAATTATAGAATGAAACAGTAATGGTATAGGCTCATATGCGCATAATCGTTTAGGTGGTGGGTTAACTTCATGAACATTAATCAAATTGTAAGTATCCAAACTTAGGATATGCTAATAAGGAGGAAAAGAAGATAGTGTGGGCTATTGGAGGAAAGACACTAGGGGTTCCATAAATAAACAACGTGAGTAAGTGCTGGGAGTGTTGTGGCATTGCTGGATTGGGTTATGTTTTGGTCAAAGGTTGGGTTATGTTCTAGTGGATTTAGAGAGATAAAGGTGATCAAGTAAGTGAAAATTATATTGATTGAGTAGTGCTAATATAGTTTGTGTATGATAAAGTTTGGAGTATAGACTGCGATTAGTATACTTCACAACTCTTAGACGGAACATAACTGATGAATGGGGACTGGAACCTATCATACAAGTTAAAAACCAGTACAGATGGGGATACTGGTGTAGCACCTGGTGGCGGAGTCGAGATCGCTAGGCGACAGTGAGAAAATAGGGACGCTTGTAGTGCAGGGCGCCTGGCGACAGAGTCGAGACCGCCAGGCGATAGCCAGTGTACAGGGGGTTCCTGGTGTGAGTGGCGCATGGTGGAGCGGGAGATCCCGCCAGGCGATAGGAGCAGAAACAGTGGGCTTCTGGAGCATTGGCGCCTGGCGGTGGGGGGTTGACCCGCCAGGCGATGGCTGCTGTGTTTACGTGTTTTGAGACGCTTGGCGCCTGGCGGTACGCGTCCCCCGCCAGACAGTTTGGAAGCTGTTAGTGCTTAGCGGTACGTGTCCCCCGCTAGGCGATTTGGCTGCTGCAAGTCCTGATCATTGGACTTTGTAGGCGTGATCTACGAGACTTTTGGTGATGCTTCAAAGGTAAGATTGTTGGGTTCCTTGAGTTGAGCTCGGAACGTATCCCTTGAGTTGAGCTCGGGATAGGGGTTAAGCACGTAGCATTCCTCGAGTTGAGCTCGGAATGGCATCCCTCGAGTTGAGATCGAGATGGCGGATGAACACGAGGAACCCTTGAGTTGAGCTCAGGTTGGCGAGTGTTACCGGTGTGAGTGTGCTGGTTGTGGCCAGTACAGATGAGTCCAGATGGATTGCCCTCCTCAGTAATTAGCTGACGAGTTTGGTAGTCTTGGGACGTTACGAACTATGTTCGTATATGGGAACTCCACTTAGCGTTACGGTGTATGATCCGTAGCAATTGTTCCCGCACGTGCTCTATCGGTTGTGATCGATAGGTTTGGCAGCAAATTACCTTGGGGTAATCACTAAAAGAGGTAAAACACGAATGATCTGGTTGTGGCTAGGTGGTATAGAATAGAGGGAGATACTTTATTTTGGATCTTTGCATAAAATATATAAATGGCTGATTATATGTATATCAATTTGTTTGTATGTTGGTTTCATTAAGCTCAGCCTATCTGTTTGTGTTTGGCGATTATCGTGTGCTTGGTACACGTGAGCAGAGAATGTTGATGCAGGTGGTGCCGGTGATGCTTAGACACGGAGCGAGGGATAACATGGGATTTTTATATTTATGTTTTCTATCATTGAAATGAAATAAATTGTAAAGGCTCATGGCCTATTTTGAGTAGACTTTCAGTTTTTGAAATTCTAGATTATGGATACTTTATAAAAATAATAAAGTTTTAAATTTTTTGCGCTTTTGGAAAATGAAGTTTATTCATAAATGCAACGTCTTTATGATTTTAATTATTTTATTTATTTAAATCCGTAATATCCTGACGGGATGTTACAATACCTAAAATACGAATTTTTTTTGACACTGGGTTTGGAGTCCTTAGATTCTATAGTGTATCAAGGATGAACCAAGATCTACATAAAAAGAGTACTCCCAAGACATTGAATGATTTACAAAGTAAACAAGATGGTAGTGGTGTAGTAGAAGAAGATGAGACGAAATCAATTCATAGCCCTTACTCCACTTAATCTATCTAATATCTACTTGCACTCTCTATCACAAACATAAAACCTAAAAATTAAACTACCAATATATTTGCTAAATCCTTGTGGATACAACACTTGTTGATACTATTACGTACCAGTACACTTATTGGGAAATGGTTGTTGAGAAACAGTCATCAGGTGCCACTAGTTAAAAATTTAGTTCTTTAAAAATTGTTGTATGGTCGTTTACTTATTATTTGGAGGTTAAATAAAAAGAAGTGTTTTATGCTCTATGTGTTCTTTGTGTGGTAATAATGTTGAACTTTTCTATCATTTGTTCGTTCACTATTCTATTGTTATACAGTTATGGGAATTGTTGAAGGAAGTGTTTTAGAATTTACAATTTTCTTCTTTGAATTTGGTTGTTCAGTTTATGAAGTCTCCTTATAGTCTTTTACTTAAGGTTATTAAAGTTATTGTCATTACTATAATTATTTGGATGATTTGGAGATGGGAAATAACAATAGATTTCAGAATCCAATTGCGTTTCTTTTTGCTATTTTTCGAATTAATAAGTTAAAGTGTATGTGTGAAAGGTCAAGTAGAGTTAGGGCATGAGCCATAATTTATTGTGGAATGTTTATTGATGTATATGTGATGTGAATGTAGTTATTTTCAAGGAGGAAACACTATTTTGTGTGGTTCTAGGACATGCATTGAATGGTGATTTCTTGATGAGATTATCTTGACTTTCCTATTTATCAAACTCACATAGAGAAAGACATTTAGATGGTGAGAGTCGATGGAGGTGAGTGAGTTGTGAGAAAGAATTGTATCCCACAATAAAGGAACTTTGATTATGTGAGTGAAAAGACATATGGTATGTGTAAAATTCGAGTCTAATTCAATGCACCGGTAGTGATAAGTGTTTAATTTAAATTATATTTCGTAGTTGTTGGATATGATACGAAAGAATACATTTTTTTAATGTTTGAATTATAAGTGTATTTGTTCTTTTAAAATGATGCTAGCGTACCCTATGTCATTTTCACAAAGATAACAAAACAAGATAAGCTAGCATTTTTTTTTCTTGTCATTTCCACTTCCTTAACTTTAAAGTCGAGTCATTCATTTTTTTTTTCAAAATTCCAACCATTTATTTTTGCTTTTCCTATTAGTAAGTGAATATATACATAAATTTTTATTCCATTTATATGGTATAACTGTTAGATTATGAATTCAAAATAAATCATAAGAAGCATCAAATTATCGATATAATATATTATTGTAATATTAAGAGTAGTTCCTAATAACAAGAGCAGTTTGCGAAAGCGTACCTGATGATCAGTA
>Ga0209389_1005473_pt1 | contig 10817 bp, 7 predicted proteins | sample CowpearedBW_FD_187526 | JGI IMG/M metagenome (GOLD analysis project Ga0209389, IMG submission 187526) | Root nodule microbial communities of legume samples collected from California, USA - Cow pea red BW (SPAdes) (version 2) | ecosystem: Host-associated > Plants > Roots > Nodule | place: USA... | reverse complement strand
AGAAACATTAAATAACTCGTAAGCATATTCATAATATAATAATTAATTCCATCTCTTTATGTATATTTACCAAAGTTAGACTATCATTTTTAATATTTCACACAATTTTGAATGAAAAAAAAAAGTAAGTGAACTTAACATATTTCTCTTGCTTTATTTTTAAATAAGTGAAAGTAAATAAAGAATCCAAATTCTCTACTGTTTTTTTTTTATATATTATCATCAGTTGAATATTAAAATTATATTATGTTAATATTTTAAATATTTTTTTAATATAATTTAAAAAGTTAAATTAATATAATAAGTATATTATAAAAATACAATAAAAAAATAGTAAAAAAAAATTCAAAACAGAAAATCTAAATTCGTAAATAAGAGTTCACCATTCCATTTCCATAGTCACTCTTCTCTTCTCCATGAAGAAGATAGCAAAAGAAACCAACCAGCTTAAAAAAAGTAAAAAACTAAAATTATAAATTTAACATAAATTAATCTATCTGCCGCCACTTAGAAGTTCATTTTTCAACTAGATTCACGTTCACCAAAAATTATGAATGATTCTTTTTAAGTAGTAAACGTAACATTAAGACAGCGCCACTCTCCTCGTGACCGCGAGTGAAGCACGCTTCTATCTCTCTTCCTTCTCACTTTTCTTCTTTCATTCCTTTCCATGACTCGCCTCAGGCGACTCGGCACCGCCGTCGGAGCCGCTGTTGCCACCGCATACGGTGGCTCCATCCTCCTCTCGCCTCCTGTATCCGTTAGCGACGGGGGATCGCACCTAGCCGCTGTTCGGGAGAAGATCCACGATCCATTTGCTGCTGTGCCGTCGAGAGAGGTCCAGCGGTCGGCGCTGATCGGCGCGGGTGCCACAAGTCCTCTGGACGTTCTCGTTATCGGCGGCGGAGCCACCGGCTCCGGCGTGGCTCTCGACGCCGTCACTAGAGGACTCCGCGTCGGCCTCGTTGAGAGAGAGGATTTCTCTTCCGGAACTTCCTCTCGCTCCACCAAGCTCATTCATGGAGGTACAAGTGTGCGTGCTCGGTTACCTGTTCTTTTTATCTTATTAATAAATGATTAGAGATACTTTATCTATTGAATATCCGATAATCGTAAGATAGTGCTCTGTTTACGCTTTTCAATAAAATAATCCGGGTAAAAGTCGAGAAAGTGTACAGTACTTTTGCATTAGTATCCGAAAATGTAATTTGTTAGTAACTTTAGTTCAAAATTCATTATGTCTGTTCAACTACCAAAATAATAGAAAGTGATTAGATTTAATGACATTTATTCTGAAAGGAGTGATGTGATCAGGTTTTATATTTTCAGGAACTGTTTATCCGAACAGCTTTCAATTTTTTCTTTAGTTTCCTTAGCAAGACTCCTAGATCTTCCTAATAGAAAAGAGCAAATAGTCTTTGAGCTACAAGTGTTGTTATACTTTAACCATTGAAGAATTCTTATACTTTAATTAAATCACAAACTGCTGCTAAAAAGATCTAACTTAAAATAATGATGATTTCTTAAATATTTTTCTAATACCGAAAGTAGAATTGAACAAAGGGGGCTTTAGAGAAGACTGTTTCATTAAATGATGACGATGGATTTTTTTTTCTGCTAAAGTATGTCTATTATTGAAAAGAACACATTGAGTATATTATTTAATTGATTGTAAGGATCAGCAGAAGTTCTGTTATATTTTGGTCAAAAGGGAATCAGTGGAAGAATGGAAAATTCAAGAATCTGAAAGGGAGATTCAAGAACAAGGATATGAGAAGGAAGGTGTGGTCCGAAGTGGCTAATGACTTTGGGGGATATGTTTCGTTGCGTGAACAGGTTGGAATGATACTTCCAGGTAAGTAAAGTTGTGGGAGAGGAAAGGGTACAGGTTCCAAGTGGTGTTGGTGGCTCTAAAAGGCAGATATTTTAGTTGGTTCCAATGGTGGGAGGTTGGTTTGTTCTATCTATCTCTGAAATGGTTCAAAGCTGCTGTAATCTGAAGGTTTCGACCATTTATTATAAGGGATGAAATGAAACAAAATATCCAAATATCAATTGTAGAAGAACTTTAGGAGAAATTTGAGTTGTGTCATATGACAGTCCATTGAGGTGTACTGGTGTGAATATCTCAGGTATTTTTTTGAATTGGGTTGGCAGAAGAAGTTAGGGCAGTACTTAATAAAATCTTTACAGGAGAGGATAAACCATGCAGAAATTGATAAGAAAAAGTGGATATTAAACAAAGAAAGGGGATATTTGGACAGTTGGAATATTTAGTTGGTTAGATGATTAGTTAGAGAGGGGAAGAAGACAGGGTTTAAATGACTGGAAGGGTATAAGGGTGAATTTTAGATTTGGAGTACATGTTGGAAGGGAAAGCCTTGGTTTCTCAAATAATTGAGTGGAAGGGTAAAAGAGGAGGGATAAAAAAAATGACTGATGTATCAAATTTTTTTATTTGTATTTGTATCTCTGTTCTTATTTGTATCTTGGCACTTTCATCATTCTCATTATTTACTTAGATATTTATTAAACCTTGGAAATATACCATGCTTATAAATGTAAAAAACCTTGTGATAATCTGGTAGGCCAATCAATTTGTTTTTGTAATTAATATTGATGTGTTTATAAAGGGTATGCCATAAAATTACTGTTTTTAAATTGTTTTTCATACTCTTTCAAAGGACATGAAGCAACATTAAAGGTAAAAATCTACAACCTTCTAATACTTTTGGGATTTGAAATTTGCAGGAAGAAATCATAAGGAAGCCTGTTTTCATTTGAGCCTTGTGAAATTTGCTTTGGTCTAGGTTGTCAAATAAGATTAATAAAACCAATCTGCATCTTAACACTGTAGATTGTTGATTTTGACTGGCAGAAATTTTCAGTCCTACTGGGAAATACTAGTCATTTTATGTGTCCTTATGTTATAAGTCGAAAGTACTTGTTGCTCTAACATTTCCATGTTTGTGTAAACTCTTAGGTGTTCGTTACCTAGAGAAAGCTGTCTTTAAACTTGACTATGGCCAGCTAAAGCTAGTATTCCATGCACTTGAGGAGCGTAAACAGGTTATTGACAATGCACCACACCTATGCCAAGCTTTGCCTTGCATGACACCATGTTTTGACTGGTTTGAAGTACTGTACTACTGGATTGGCTTGAAAATGTACGATTTGGTCGCAGGAGCACGACTCTTACACTTATCAAGATACTATTCGGCTAAGGAGTCTGTTGAACTCTTTCCCACTCTGGCAAAGGAGGGAAATGGTAGAAGTCTGAGGGGCACAGTTGTTTATTATGATGGACAGATGAATGATGCACGTCTTAATGTTGGACTGGCTTGCACTGCAGCATTAGCTGGTGCTGCAGTGCTGAATCATGCAGAAGTTGTATCTTTGCTGAAGGATGATGCTGGTGAACGGATAATTGGTGCACGAATTAGGGATAATTTAACTGGTAATACTTTCTTTTATTAATTTATGTTACTGTAGACATTCATGGTTTACATTTTTTCTAGTTTGGACTATGGGGTAAGTTGGCAGAGTGTATCATAGGATATTATATCTGATTAAACAAGGGATCTGAGATATTGTGAGGAACACACACACACACACACAATATGAAGAACCATTTGGTGGAAGTCAATCATTTATTCTTCAACTGTTAATTTGTGTCTTTTAGGGGTTGCCTTTAATTTGCAAAAAGAAAAAACGATGAACGAGATACCACAGTAGCACTTTTCCCATGTTTGACTTTTAAATTGATCATTGGACAATAAAAAATGAAATGAAGCACAACATAAGATCTAAATTTTTTATTGCGTACCAAAACTTGAGACAAATTTTTTGTTGAGTACAATTTTATGAAAAAGTCAACGTTATTTTTCCCTCAAAGCTGTAAACCGGCACTTTCACTCCCACACCAAAACACTGTAGGTTATTTGATTCTACGAACAGAATAAGTATTAAAGCATTTTAAAACTTCCAACCAGCTCAGTATATATCACATGAATGTTATACTACATACATAGTTCCATTGACATATCATATTTTCATTGTTCAAAAACTCATTATGTGTGTATAAGGGATTTTTTGTTGTGTACCTATGTGCACACCATGAAGAATTAAAAATAGAACGAGTTCTATTGGAAAAAATATTTTATTATATAAAAAAACACGTAAGTAATCCGGTACTTAATTTAAGTAATTTAGCACATTTAAGTATTCACAAACTATGTGTTCATGGGCAGACAGCTGATAACCTGTGTAAAAAAGTTAGAATTATGTAATTAATTAGAATGTAACAATAATTGAATGAGAAACTAGAATGATTAATAAGAGTACCAAAAGGATGGCTTTATGCTTTGTAATAGTGTAAAATAAATGTCATACAATACAAATGGTATTTAAGTACATAGGGCATCTCTAATGGAGCAACTCATGAAAGTTGCTGAACTGTATTGTTTAGATTTTTTATGCAGGGTCATGTCTTGACATATTTTTTTCTTTTTTAATTTTATGTCACTTAAGCAATTGTACTTTCCAATGGTGCAACCGTCTTGATAGGTCACTAAATATGTTCTATTATTCATCCTTCTTCTGCGAAAGGGCCCCAATTGGTAACCTTTGCTTATTTGTTAGAGTTGGTTAAAAAATTTGCATTTGAGATGTTCTTATGCACATGAAACAACAAAGTACAAAATTGGTTATGTTGCATCAATCACCTGATAATAGACATAACAGCAACTTGAGTACCTCTACTGTGCTGTTTTGCTCGTACTCTCCCTTCATGTCCATTATAACGCACCTCAAGCTTAAAGAATAATGTCTTTGAAAAGTTCAATAGTTAATTACTTCTATTCCTTATTTTGCATGCTGTAGGCAAAGAGTTTGATACATATGCAAAAGTAATTGTGAATGCTGCTGGGCCTTTTTGTGATTCTGTAAGGAAAATGGCTGACAAAAGCGCACGTGACTTGATTAGTCCAAGCAGTGGTGTACATATAATACTCCCTGATTATTATTCCCCCGAGGGAATGGGCTTGATTGTTCCGAAAACTAAGGATGGACGTGTTGTTTTCATGCTACCATGGTTGGGAAGGACAGTTGCTGGAACTACAGATTCTAATACTAGCATTACCTTTCTTCCTGAACCACATGAAGACGAAATACAATTTATATTGGATGCCATCTCTGATTACCTTAATGTTAAAGTATGTCATTCCTGCCAATACAGGCAATTTTTAAGCTCATTAACTTTCCTTTTCTTTCTAATGTTCTTTGCAGAAATAAAAGGATTCCATGCTAATTGCATGTTTGGAAATGTTTTGGATAATCCTAGGCAGAAGAAAAAAATAGTAAATTGCATCTTATATCTGTTAGCTCCATTGCTATAGAATTAAACCTTTCCATCTTATATCTTGTTTTAAATTAACTGGGTCTGTCAATCTCTGTTTAAATCGAAGGACAATGATCCAATTGAGTTATCACACAATCTAGATGTCCTTTTCCTTCATCTCTTTCTCTTCAAACTTCAAGTAATGCTTTTAAAATTTAGGTCCGCCGCACTGATGTTCTTTCTGCCTGGAGTGGCATTCGTCCATTAGCCATGGACCCATCAGCTAAAAATACCGAGAGTATCTCTAGGGATCATGTTGTCTTTGAGGATCACCCTGGTTTGGTCACCATTACTGGTGGCAAGTGGACTACCTATAGAAGGTAATTCTTTAATGGTTCAAAACATGATGTAATTTGTTCAGATACTGGTTCCGCAGTTAGGTATTGTATTAATCATGTTAACTGTTCAGTTAGTCCATTTAACAAGTGTTTAATTTCTTTCCAACTTCTGCACCAGTTGTTGTTGCCTTTCCTTCTTGATGTTCCCTTCCGACGTGCAATATTTCTTTTGTACATGATATTATTCTGATTCCAATGTGTTTCAGCATGGCAGAAGATGCTGTCAATGCAGCTATAAAGTCTGGGAAGTTGACCGCCACCAATGGATGTGTCACCAACAATCTCAGGATTGTTGGTGGTGAAGGGTGGGATCCTGCATCTTTTACCATTCTTTCTCAACAGTATGTACGCATGAAAGTAACATACAAGGGTAAAGTTGTTCCTGGTGTGATGGACACTGCTGCAGCAAAGCACTTGTCTCATGCATATGGAACATTGGCTGAACGTGTTGCTGCCATTGCTCAGGTTAGCTTGTATATATTTCATATTGTATATAGTAGTAGTATTAGCACATGAACTTTTGAAAATGTCTTTGATTGATTTTATTGAAAATTTTGTTTTTGATACAGCCTAGTGGCATCATTTGATCCATGTGACTGACTCACCTAATGGCATATGACTTCATTGTTTGTTGTAAGCCATGAGCTTGAATGGATATCAAATATTGGTGAATCTTGTTGAAGATCTAAAAATTATTCATTGGCTCGCTAACTATTTAGATTAAGATTTTAGGATAGTTGGTTCTTAACAATATCAAAGTCTCTATAATTAAGTGGTCAAGAGTAGGATCTTTGGTGTTTCCATTTTTTATAATTCAATTCAACTTTGGAATACGGAAAAGTAGATTTGATCATTGTCCATGCTTTGAGCTCAAAGGAATCTTGCATGCAAGGTTGTTTAACTTTAGGTTTATTATGTGAGCTTAAGAGTTCACAGGGAAGAGATTAGAGAAATGAGGAAACCCATATGTTGCCGCCACAAATTCCATCCCTAAATACCATATTTGGATTATGCATCAACTTATCAACTTAACTTAAACTGTTAGATAATCCTCATCAGGTGACATTACTGTTACCATCTCTATTACAGAACCGTACATGAGAACCAAGAGTTTACATGCTTGACTGGTAAATTCATAACAGTTTACCTATTTGTCCATGCTTTGATCACAATGACAGATTTCCATTAGTTAGTTAGTCGGGGGTTGGGTTTGGGATGATTACAGAAATAAGTCATATGTTGCCAATAATAAGAAAAGGGGTTCAGAGGAGAGTTGTATTTTGTGATTTGAAAGGAAATTTGAATTGTGGGGGAGAATTCAAACTTCTTAACTCGCAGGAATCATTGTACAGTTTTTTGTTAATAATTAGTTATTTTTTTTATAATTCTGATCCAGTTTTTATAGTACGGAACGGTCTTGCAGGAAGAGTTGTTAAATGGGAGAGTTTACATACATTTGTTGATGGTCAATAGATTTAACTTGTAAATTATACTTTATGCAAAAATACTACTAAGAAAGTCTTATGAGGGTATCCAAACAAAATATAGTACTCTAAAATTATAAATATCCGTCATTACAACTTGATAATAAAGCAAACAATTGTAAGAAAGTATGATATGCGGAAGAACTCTAGATATGCTGGAAGACTGAAATTATGTCAAACTGTTGAACTTATTTTGACCTTACTGGTTCTGAAAGGTAATATAATCCATTACATGATAATTCGTTTCAAACCCTCACCTTATGCTTCTATTCTAGTTTGACAGATCAAAATCCAATAGAATGTGCTACCCATTGATGTAAAGTGTGCTTATGCAGTTTGTACAAGTTTTGGTCAGTTTCATGGTTTCGTAAATACCAAGGTTTAAATATATATTTCTTATGCAGAACGAAAATTTGGGGAAGCGACTTGCCCATGGTTACCCTTTTTTGGAGGCTGAGGTGGCCTACTGTGCTCGTCATGAGTATTGTGAATCTGCAATTGACTTCATTTCGAGGAGGTCTCGACTAGCTTTCCTTGACACTGATGCTGCAGGGCGGGCATTACCTCGTGTCATTCAAATATTGGGAGCTGAGCACAAATGGGACAAGACAAGGCAAAAACAAGAGTTGCAGAAGGCTAAAGAATTCTTGGAGACTTTTAAATCCTCCAAAAATGCTCAATTCCATGATGGGAAGCATAATTAGTAAGTACTGCTTCATCTACTCTTGACTTACATAGAATCTTGGCTTCATTCACATTTTAATTCCCATAATATACACCTCTTACGGTTCTGGTCCCTAGGAAAATTTATGGTGGGTTTTGATTCTTGTTAATTTTTTTTCCAGCTGTTACTGTTTTAGTCCCTATAAATTTATAAATTTGATATAGGTCCCTCTTATCTTGAAAGGTTTTTGTTTTAATCCTTCTTATTTAGAAAACTTAATATCTGTTTGCTAATCTGTCACCCTGGTTATCAATGAAAACGAGTTGGACTAAAATCGAAAAATAAAAAAATATGGAATTTTTTCTATCTAAAGTTGAATGAGGTGTATATTATTGGGAATAAAAAGTTAATTAAGCTTAGAAATTTAGTGTATTAATTTTAGAAGTTCAGTTCAAAGCGATGAATAATTTATAACCATATACACATTTTTAGGCTTTGAACTTGGAATGAGAAGGGAGGAAGTTCCAAAAACATGGTATTATTGCCTAGAGATTGGGTCAGTAAAAGATTGCAGCTACTGTAAGTAGCTTGATACATCTCAGAAGTCAATTATTTCGTGATTTTGTCAAAGCTGTCTGGCAGAATGCATTCAAATTTGATGAGTTGTCTGAGCTTGAACTAGCGTTTTTCTCTTGCAAGAAATGCCAGTAACACATTCTCTGACACTCTTTTCTTTTAATGATTTATCTTCTATTGGTTGAAATTTTTTAAAAATAATAAAAGTTGTGCCATTGTCTCATTTAATAATTTCATATTATTTTGAATAAATTTCAACCAGAGGAATGTATAAATTGTGTTAAGAGTATGTTGCTAACATATATCTCTTCTGAAATGGTTGTGTTATGTCATGTGTTTTTAGGAGTTGTGACTGTTGGTGTGGAGGAACATAATCAAAGTGTCTGGTCAAAAGGTAAACAAATAGAATGTTGCAAACCACTTCCTGTTAAGAGAATCTTTGTTTCAAACAACTCATTCGGAAAAATATTGTCCTGGTCATTATTATGTATTTGTTTAAACTTTTCTTTGTTGTAAATATTTGAGAGATATTCTGAAAGTAAGATGAAATATAAATATGTTTAACTTCAAATTATATTAGGACCATTGCTGCAGAATTGTATTAAAAAAGATACAAATCTTAGTTAATAGAATAAACCTGACATTCTAAGACTTGTTCATATTGCATACACTGATCTTAAATGTTTTTCATATTCTAAGGTTTAACTTCCTTTTTTTCTATTTGTACACCAATCTTATTTGTTTGGAAAAACACTGACATGTTTATGAATTACATAAATTTTCTTAATTGATTGAAAAACATACACAAAGGAGTAGACATTTTAAAAATACGAGAATTGTGTTCCGTCTGAAGAGGATGTTAATGTAATTTACTCTAGTTAATATATCTGAAAAATATATTTATGCTATATTCTAAGCTATAAATATCACCAAATTATAAATATATCTATTAACATTTTTACAACACTCATCATATCACCTTCAACCAAAACATATACTCAACAACCAAATTGTAACAATTTAAAATCTCAATCCATATGGTCATACCATTGCTCCAGCATCAAACTAAAAAACATCACCAAAACATAATACTATCAGTGCCTCTGTTTACAGTGTCTTCTCTCTTTACGCAAAACCTCCTTCTGGTACAGCTGCCTATACAATCCTGCATGGCTTCACTTCACTCTTCCCGCTGCACATTTTTGTTAAGGACGTCACTTTGATAGCATTTTCCATAGTCCCTTCGCTCATTTGTTGTTTCCCTTGTCATTTGGTTATTCACCACCCTGGAGTTGGCAGCTGCTGTTTGTTGGTGGTTCTGCAGTTTGATCTACCTTTCCTCGTCCCCCTTTATCTTTTCTATTTAATTAAAAGAAGGTTCCAAAAGGTCAAATAGTTAAGGATAAAACAAATTCCCCAGGTGAAAGAGTGGTGTAGCTACGTAGCATTCCCCATCATTTTCTTTTTCTTTTTTCTTTTTCAAAATTCTCTTAACTAGGTCAGAATTTTCTTTTGTACAGATTCTCTTTAGAACACCAAAATCCTTCAATTTTTAACTGATGATAGAAACACATTGTCTTTTAAAATAAACTAAACACATGTGATAGATGATTAATTTAATTCTCAAAAAGAAAGTTAAATTTTAATGAATAGCCATTTAAAAAATAAAATGATAGATAATTTTAATTTAGAAACAAATAAATTTAAGTTAATAGTTATTAAAAAATAATTATAAAATGATTATATCAGTTAAATAGGGTTATTTCAAAAAAAAAAATTGTGTATATTTGAAGAGTATCTTTATCTAATAATATATATACACAAATTTACTAATCTTCCATCAATTAAAAAATTTGAAATAATTCACTTTTTCCTAACACAAATAATCCCAAGTTTTTTTAAAGTTGTTTAAATTATTAAAAACTAAAAATTAAAAGTTAAAAAAAATTACAATGGAAATTTTTACTTGCCACAATGTTTTACCATTTTATTCTAAAAATCATTTTTTCTAAGATTAAAATAGCAAATTATAATTAAAAAAATAAATTTATAAAAAAAATACTTTTATAGATTTTATAAAAAAAATAATAATATTTTATTTGAAATAATTCACTTTTCCCTAACAAATAATTCAAGATTTTTAAAAGTTTACATTATTAAAAACAAAAAATCAAAAATTAAAAAAAAATACAATAGACTTTTACTTCTCACAAATTTTTACCATTTTATTCTAAAAATAACATTTTTTAAGATTAAAATAACAATTTGTAATTAAAAAATCTATTAATAAATTTATGAAAATTATTTTTTTTATTTTTTTTTATAAAAAGTTATAATTTAATAATATTTTATTTTAA
>Ga0209389_1005458_pt1 | contig 10826 bp, 8 predicted proteins | sample CowpearedBW_FD_187526 | JGI IMG/M metagenome (GOLD analysis project Ga0209389, IMG submission 187526) | Root nodule microbial communities of legume samples collected from California, USA - Cow pea red BW (SPAdes) (version 2) | ecosystem: Host-associated > Plants > Roots > Nodule | place: USA... | reverse complement strand
GAAATTAAATTTCAAAAAAAAAAAAAAAAAAAGAGAGGATGGGGATATTCCATTTAGTTCCCTTTTAAAAAAGAAAGATCTATGTCTTAATTACTTGAAGAAGTTATCTTCTTCTACAATAGAAGTGCTATATACTTTACATACATTTTGGTTATTTTGTTATAAGATGCTATTTTCCATTTAGTACCCCACCCGAAAAATAAAATAAAAACATAACAGAATAGGAATTTAACCAAGAAACTCTAACAAAAACCAACATACTTTAAGAAGAAGTGATATTCAGTGTCCAATAGCTGCTGATGCAAATTGAGACTGAAGAAATGCAAGTAAACATTCTCCTGATTCCGAATCACTCATGAAAGTTTTATGAAGTCTATCATTATTATCTCCATCCGAAAGTGCCGGCAAACCAGGAATTTGTTTACACACGCAAGACATATTGGAACAAGAATATAAACTCAAAAGCAGTGCCTTGACACACAACAAAATTCCTTCACGAAACTCCTCTGAAGCCTCGGAGGGTGACAACATGGCCCCATATGTTAACTTTTTTAGTAGCACAACCATCTGTGAAAGAATACCAACGTTCAGTATCATGTGTTTCAATCTCGAACCAAGCACCATTTAGTTATGAGTTTAGACAGCTGTTCAAGCCTAATGAGAAGTGTGTACTTGATAGCAGTCGTGAGTTAATACAGCTACGGTGTAAATACCAGTCAAATTGGCACTTGCAAATTACTTAAAGCCTACAAAAAACAGAATGTGCAACACTACCAAAAATATAAACAAAAAATAAATCTCATATATACACCGTTTTATGCCACTAGTTATTCAGAAACAAATGGCGCATAACTATTTCAATGTGACCCCAAATTATCAAGGGTAAGTAAGCTTGGATCACTGTCTACGATCAGCATATAACCCCCTTACATTACAGAGCATTTAAAACGACTTAGGTAAACAATTAACAAAAACTAATAATATTGCACAATATATCTACACTTGTTCCACATTTTGACCCTAAAGGCTGCAGTACAACGCAGCGCAGCTTCAGTTTCTGGGCATTTAGACCAGTATCCCAAAATCCACACGTCCCTAGATTCCTTCTGCTCTTTATTTGTTTCCTTTTGTTCGTCATCCTTCCCTAATGATGATAGAGAGCAGCATAGCTTTCAATTCACAACTAATCCAACACACTCAACACTGGCAGTTCGATTTTACTCAACCAATAAACAAAAGCAAATAAAATCCCAATGTAATAAACCATAATTTGCATACAATCCATCCAGACCAAATGTCAAACGCATAAACCAATAAGCACACACACCTGATCCACAGAATTCAAACGACACTTCCTCAGAAGCTCTTCTAAACATTTAACCACACCTTCAGCGACGCCATCACTCACTTCAACAGGTGTTTTCAAAACACCAGGCATATTATAATTTTCCTGAGAATTGATTTTCTGCGTAGACCTACACTGAACCGCTGCATCCAGTAGCAGGAGTAACGGAAAGAGAGCGTAGCTGGGAAACAAAAACCACATCAAAAGGTGAGAATGAGTAAAACAAGCATTAAACAAAAAGTTAAACCTCAAATAACAAAATTCCACACGACAATACATAAGAAAAAATACAGCCGAATTCATGTGATGTTAATCAAATTAAAATTAGTCTTAAATTAGGGTTTATAGAGGGTGTAGAGTTTGCGAAGAGGTAGCTTACTCGAAGAAGGGCTGTAAAGTAGAGGGCGAAGAAATGTGAAGGAAACGAAGGAGTTGGGGAATTACGGTGACGGAACAATGCTTCTGATTGTGAATGTGAGGGTTTTGCAGAAGGTCGAGAAGGTGCAACGAGTGCGATTTTAAGCGTTGGAAGGTGCTGCTTCTGAGTTGGTCAGTTTCCACTTCCTCTTCGGTGAGTTTGTCCATATCGCTGTTGAGACGCAGAGGCAGTGTACGGTTAAAGAAAATGAGTTCAACAGATGCTAACAACGTGTTTTTTTTTTTACTCTGAAAGAGAACGAAGATCACTCTTGTTCAATAGCTTTCTAGTTTTCGTTTGTGATAAAGGTCGCATGCAGCAGTAGTAGCAGCGAAGAAGGACTATACTCGGTGGAATTGCCTACAAAATCCGAATAGATGCTCTGGGTTTTCACTTGACCCGAATACAGCTTCATATTTTCGTATAAAGCAAACTTCCTATTTTGACCTTTTTATATTGTATAACTCAGAAATTATTTTCTAACTTTCAAAATGATATTTAGATTTCATAATCTAAAAATTAATAACAGTATATAAAGAGATTATGAATTTTGTATCCACATTTCATAATATCTATTTTACTTTTAATTATTTTAAAAATTAATATTCTAAATATTTATTTTATCTTAAATTATTATTTCAAAAAAAACTATATGTATTTTATTTTTTTTAATTTTATATCTAACAATTATTTTAAAATTAATTATATATTTATTATTATCTTAACTTAAATTTTTTAAAAATTAAAAAATTGTAAATACACAAGCACGAAGTATCTAGAATCTAAATAATTTTCTTCCTAAATTTTGACTTCTAATTGTACAATCTGAACAAATTTTAAATTATACAATTGAAAAATCATTTTTTTACTTTTAAAAATGTACGATCTGAAAAAACAATAAAATGAGAAATTCTTTGATATTAAGATGCACGAAGAAACAACCGTTCCTAATGGGGCTAAATATGCAAGACAAAATCAAAGGACCTTTATCTCTCCACCTCAACGATTTCTATTTCATGGAAAATGAAAAATAACTAAGAAAAACTAAGTTAAATTTGAAACTCCAACCCTAATCTTCTACTATTTACACAATTTTCACACCTCAGTACTTACATATTACCAATAACTTAAAAACACCTAAATTTCAATTTGATCTTTAAAAGACCGAGACGCCGACTGATTAGTTATTTCAGTTAACATACTGCTACTTCTCTGGGTGAAAATCTTAACTCAAAGTTATCAGTTTATTGTCACAGTTACAGGTATAAATACTCAGTTGGGTCCCTGAAAAACTTGTAGTTCATATTTAAGTCATTTGGTCATTTTGGCTAGATCTTCTTTTGTTAATGCATAATTAAAGTTTTGCAGATTTTGGCTCATCTTCTTATCATGGCACAACAATGACCCTTTGTTCATACAACCATTTGAGATAAACCTGAGCTTCTGACTTGTCATGAATTTCTGCAATCTCTTTCATCTAGATTCATGTTTGCACCTCTACTCAGGTGAAAATCATACACAGTACATACGCTTCTTCATTGGAATAACCAAAATTATCACTCACAATTTTTATACTTTTCGAAAAATGTTGCCAAAATATATTAAAAAGTTTCTAAACTTAGCATTCACAAAAGGTTAAGTGATGCAGGTAGGGCTAAAGTGGCAATGTTGAGCAGAATAAAAGTTGATGTTGGATTATGTATGACATACAAGAAACATGATTAGAATGCAATGCAATAGGACTTCAGCTAGAGTTATGAATCAAATAATCTTAGTTACTGCTACAACACACTGAAACATATATATACACAAACAAAACCCACAACATACATCATGGTCACTGTATGATCCATCATCTCCACTGTTTTACCCTCTACAAAAGGAGTCATGCACTTCACTGTCCCTACCAATATCAACACTCTTCCCAAAGCTAATGTTCTTCAAACCATAAACACCCTAATTCGTATCCTCAAATGTCAGTTATCACTGTCCACGTATATCTCATCAGCTTATTACAAGCAAATACTAGTGTACAATCATCTCGTATTCACAACGTTTCTGCTGGCTGCTTACAGTCGTGTTTATAACACTGCCCAAGAAAATCTTTTTTACCCTATTCCTGCACAAACACAATGATGCCATTGATCAAATTATCTCGTCAGTGAAAACATGATCAAGCAAAGAAATTAGACCCTGGTCCTATTGTATGTATGTGTATGTATACGAACAACAATTATCACCTTCCAGATTAGTTTTGTAAAATTGAGTCATGTGTAAACTTAGGCATAACCTAATTCATACAAGTTCTCTCATTTAGTTTCTGCAAAACCTCTTGCATAAGTTAATTCATTCTACCTTTTTATTCTTTTCTCCTACTAGTACTCACTAAAAAGTTTATCCAAACAGGAGCTAAGTTCATAAAAAATATAATAATGGCAAACTGGGGAACCACAACCTACCAATTTTTTTTCTTTTTTATCATTTAAACTTGGGGAGGGGAGTCAGGCTCTGAACCACAAATGGAAGCATATGAAATTGTATCTTCCTTAGATATAGCCACAAAGTTCAGAGGAGCAGTAGACAATCTTCTCATTTCCTTAAAATATCCATTCTGACGGCCAGAGTAGGACCGCGGTGTCAGTAGTTCAGATGTTGTTCCACCACTTAGGGAGTTCCGGCGAGGTGTAGGAGGCATAGATCCATTGCCATTTGCACGGTAACTATTTGTCTTTCTAAAGCTGTTATTTTTTCTAGGACTAGGTTTAGAACCATAAATGGCTTCCTTTTGATTTAGGAGTAGATCTTGCATCTTCTTATGGTCCTGCAAGATTCAACAAAACACACCAGTGAATCATGTAGCAATGTTTCTCAGAACATCAAAGTTGAAAACAAAGAAAAAATGTTGTCAAAGTAATTTGTTGACAAACAACTAATAAACAAATGTTTACGGTCAAGTAATTTTACCCTGTGTCGTCTCTTCTCTTCCTCTTTCTGTTGTCTGGCCAGTTTATAATCGTCCAATATTGAAACCAACCGTACCTATAGATCATATTGACAATCAAATTTACCTACTAAAAAAGACTTGAAGATGAAAACACAACCAAAATAGTTATTTAGTACTTCAAAGCTCACCCCATCATATAGAAAATGCGTCTTCTTTTCATCTTCCCAGGATAGTGTTTTGTTTATAAGATTGTCAACCATAGCTGGAAAGATAGCATATGTCATTAGAAGAAGTAAAAAGGGCACTGTAAAATAACAGATAACCATGCATGAAAGCAATACCTGGAATTTTGGCTACAGTTATTCTAGCACGTTCTGCACGTTTAAGATTAATGTGTGCACCTCGCCCAGCACTGTACCGATTGTCATCCTGAAATTATTTGCTACTTCAGAGAAAAAACTAAATGATCTAACACTAACAGTGTTCATAAATGAAATCATATTGCAAAAGCACTTATTTGAACTGCAAGACTTGAACTGTCCAATGAAAAGGGAAAAATGATCATGTCTCTGGCGGTATCCTAATTATTGGGCAGCACTATTATTACAGTTTTCTGATAAATGTATGGCATCACAAATACCCACACCAGATTGATAAAGTTTGAACAAGAAGCATAACAAAAATAGACCTGTTATATGATTAATCTCAAAGATACATTAGTAAAACTCAGGATTACAATAAAATTGTAATCTAAGTATTTTCTAAACTTTAGTTGCCTCTACTTTCTCTTCAGACCATCTGTCATGGGCCTTTTTAAGATGTACTCCAGACAAGTGATTTTCAATAATCAATACAAGAATCTCTCTTTTCTAATAAAAAATACAAGGTATATTCAATAATCCTTCAACAAAATATGGTAGCATGTGAAACTTCCAATGAAAATAGAAGAGTTTGGGCAGGCACAAGAAACAAATTATAAAATATAATTTCTCACTTACTTGATTATATTCATCAAGCCAGTTCTCCTCTTCACACGCAGAAAGCCACTTGTCAATCCTATCTGTTACTTCTTTTCTGCTCAAAGCTTCATCTTTTACCTTAACTATCTGTGCTTCAATGTTGGCTAATAGCTCAGAAGGATCCACCAGGCCTATAAAAAAAACAGTAGAATTCAACGTCAGATAATTTCCTTCTAAACCCCCAAAAAAGAATTTTACAGAGGTGACTATGTATGTGTTTGGTTCAACTTATTTAGAGAAATAATCCCATATTTTTGTTCCCTCCCTAAGAGAGCTATGAAAAAAAACATTCTAAGAAAGAAGCTGTTCTGTAACACATACTAAGAGATAGCTTAAAGGTAAATAATCTATGAATAAACTGGAACAGACCAGAATCTATCAATGCACCAGCTTTCTCGGCAGCAGTACTTGTATCTGGTTCAATATGAGTCAATCTACATATTTCCTCTAACTCTGACCTCTTCTTGAAAACAAGTTCTTTCATTCTGCTAGCTTTTAGTTTCGTAAGCCTGTCCACTTCCGCTGAAGCCTGCAAAAAGACTCTTCAGTTTAGGAGCTCCCTCTCAACAGAATAAATTGAAAGAATGAAAAAAAAAATTAAAGGGTGAGGAAACAGAAAGAAACTTCGAGACCTTCTCAATCATCTCTGTTGAAAGAACACCTCGATCAGTGATTTCTGATTCTGACATTCCAACAATAGAAGTAATCCCCATAAAACAGTTTCTGTCTTCTTTTGAAGAATCCATCAAATTCCAAAGTTCAAATAGTTTAGCTACCACATCCTTCAGCTGCATTTTTTAAAGAGTATACTATAAGTCTGAGACCAGAGAAAATGAAGGGAAGAAATTACAAGAACCAATAAACTAAAAAGTATGGAGCCCATAAATCACCTTCTGAATCCTATTTTTCCTTTCTATTTTTAACTTTAGAATGGTCTGCTCTAGGCCTTCCAATGTGCTATTGCTAATATTAGTCGATTGTTCCACCTGAGTCCCATGCAAACTTGGATGCACATCACCCACAGTTTGGCCAAAATCCAACCCAAGTACACTACAAAGAGAATGGACCTCATTCACGCATTGCAAGACCTTTTGAAGACGATCAGACTGAAAAGAAAATGCAAAGAATGAGTTATAAAGGAATATCTATTTAGTAATTGATATGAGAATGCATTTTCTTGTGCCCCAAGATTCTTTCATGAGTGGTATAAGAGAGGCGTTTAAAATAAGGCCAAAAGGGTCACGAAGGCACATATAAGGAAAAATATTAAAAGAATTGATCATTCACAAAATTCAAAGGTCTATGAAAGTTCAAAGATCATTCTACATGATTGATCAAAGGTCAGATTCTTCTACCATAATACAAACCTTTTCCTTTTGAAGAGTTCGGAGATGTGTTTGATATTCGTTAAGTCTTCTATGCGACAAGTCCTGTTCATCCTCAACTGTTGTGATGCTTAAAGAATTACTGACAGAATGGAATCCAAAAATCTCCCCACTTATCTTCTCTATTTGATTCTTTACATCGTCAAACTGCTTCAACCTTTCATCTTTTTTCTTCTTCAGTTCTTCAACCAAAGGTGTGATGGATGCAAGTTTCTCCTTCAGGGAAGAGGATCTCTTATCTATCTTAATCTACAAATTCACAAACAAAAGTATCAGAAAGACATATCATGCAAGTATATCTTTTATCCTCTCAAAGATCAGAAAGCTAACTCCTAGTTATATCTTTTTAGCATGCTCATACCATATGTCACCTTTATCCTCAAATAGGTAGGTCGAAGAAACTCAATCCATGTAAATAAAACAGATACCACCTTGATCAACACATGCAAAGTTCACGCAAACATTCCATACATATTACTCAATACAGGACAATGCTTTGCACATACTTCACATGAACAGTAAAAAGGTGATACTATCCTACATTAATATTCACAAATTCAGATAGTCCTACAGCAGCAGACACAGCTCTTAAGATTTACTGATTCCAGCAACATCAAATAAATAATATCATTTGCGTCCTTTTTTTCATTGGCATGTTGGAGTGAGGGTGCCGGAACATGAGAAGTGGTGATGGAGACATAGTGGAGATTGAAGCTCTAATAACAACTTCACACTCTAAACTGGTGCAAGTTAACCCACAATCTCCTCGGCAATTTTAAATTCATTGATAAATTTGCTTTTTCTTGGTATCCATCCAGACAGCAAACTACTGGAATGTCAGTTAAGAAATTGACTTTTGAACAAAAGGAAATTGCTTTACCGGTGAATGAATATCATGTTCGCCAAGTGAAGCCATTAGTGTCGCAAGCTCTGCTTCCTTGGCAGCAACTGTTTGATGAAAACGTGCTTTTGTGTTTGCGGCCTCATCAACCTTTCTCCTGTATACTTCTAAGCACTCCCTCTCCAGTTCCATCAACATTCGATCTTTGTCTACCTCGCTCTCCCCAATATCGTTCCATATTTGCTGCACACATAACTGTATCGGTCAATCCAAGAAAAAAAAAACAATAGAGTAAAAATGTAACAAATAAAGATTAAAGTGAAAGTGAAAACAACAAATAGTTTGGTAAATCAACAAAACTATAAAACACTACACCAAGGTATAATAATTAAACAGTAGATAAAGAAAGTAACAAGTAAAGAATAAAGTACAAGTGAAAACAACAATCAAATTGGTGATAACTTCCTAGACACATTAATGCAAATCAACAAAACTATAAAACACTACACCAAGCCTAAACAAAATTGTCACCAAATCAGAAACCGGTTCTCTGAGCACAAAGCAACGAGATTAAAGAAACAGTGAACTGTTGTAAAAAGATGGATTATTAAAGACCAAGTCAACTCAAAACTTCATACCAATTGCTAAACTGGTAACTTCTAAAATGCATCAAGAATCCCAATTTGATAAAGTTTGAAACACAGTAAAAAAAAGCTTTCAAAATTCAGACTAAAAAACAAGGAAAATTTAAAAAGCTGAAAAAGGGCCCTTTCAACTTAGGTAATCAATCTCATGAAGAAAGACAAAGCCCCTTTCCTCCGTAATAAAATAACCTACAGAGACCCTATCAGTGCTTCTTTCCCTTTTGACACAGTAAAACAGACAAAAAGTTGACCTGAAGAGAAACACCACATCATTGGGTAGAGAATACTCAAGAAGAAGAAGAAGATAAACGAAAAAGAAAAGAAAAGGGTAGACATATCATGAACAAATAATCACGAGCAGACTCTTCATCACGAAACAAAAAAAAAAGACACCCCATGTCCTCATTTTTTTTTCACCGACAAATTCCTCAAAACCCAGAATTCTGAAACACCAAAGAAGGAGAAAGACCTCAAGTTCTCTGAGCAAAGCAGTGCAAGTAGTACTTGTGCGGATACTGGTGCCATGTACCCCAATGGCCAGCATTGTTGACCCTATTTCAGTGGCTCACAAGGTAGTGCTAATTTGAAAGTTACTAAGTAAGGCAGTAGTAGAAGAAAGAGTTAGATGAAGAAGAAGAAGAAGGGTCAAAGCACAAAGCAAGAAACTTTCTTCTCATGTGAAAGACAAGAGACACGGGGTGTCTCCATTGGTCGAAACAACCTTAGCTCCCTCAGATCTAAAGCTGAAACCTTTGGTTGGTTCTTTCTTTCTCTGACTTGAACAGATTGTTTTGGCAACCACAAAGAAAGAAAGGAAACAAATTGTGAAAAGAGATATGACAGGATCTGTAAAGAGGGCGTGTGTTGGAGTAGGAGAAAGTGTTCAGAGGGAGAAAATGAAAATGATTGCCATTATTATTGCAGAAGAGGGAAAGCAACTTAAATGAAGAGGAAAGAGAAAAAGGGTTGTGCAAAGGCAAAGGGGCAAAGAACAAAGGAAGAGGATAATGCTTTTTTTAGGGTTTGGTTGTTAGATGCTCAAATGCTCAAACATGTAGCTGAACACACAGGAGCAGGTAAAGAACCATGTATTGAAATGGATCTGTATTCCATCTCTGTATCTCTCTATGCATACACACAGTCTCTTTCTCTCTCATGTGTTCACATTCACCAATGATTTGCATAGGTTAAAAACTCCACTCAAAAACACAAACATGGCTTCTTCTTTTATATTCTATTTTTATCATTATAGAACCCATGAAAATTTTGTTTTTTCTAATTTAATTTCTGAACTAAAAGGTTCAGTAACTACATTTGATTTTGTGAAACCTTTTTTGATTAACATAAATTGTATCAGTAAAAGATTAACTTGACATTAAATTTAGTCAATTTTTCAAATTCCACATTTTTAAGACTAGGTAAGTTCAACCACTAAATTGTCACTGAACCAAAGTGGTTATTTTTTCTTAAAATTCTTTGTCGTTGTTGTTGTGTTTGTGAGGAGGGTCTCACCGAGTCACACAGTGGTTGAGTGAGAAATTTTTGTGACAGGATAGAATCTCGACATTTGTTGTTTGGCACTCGATGTTGGACGCGTGACTCAAACTCTCCAATAAGACAAGGAAGTTGCCTTTTGAAGTTTGTGGAAGCGCGTGGAAATTGTTTGGGTTGGATTTTGCTGTGACCCAACTAGCTGTTTTGACATCGAAGTGTTTGCGCCAAATATTTTTTTTTTCTTTTTTATTAAATTCCTATGGAATTTGTATTTTATTTGTATATGTTTGTTAAATAACTATTTTTATTAAAAAATCATAAAAGCCACGTGATATTATGAAAAATTAATGAAAAAAAATGTCTTTTTAGTCAGATTCATATAACAATAAAAAATTATAATTAAATCAATTCAAAATATTTTAATACTTGACAACCGAATTGAAGGATGATATAGTATATATGCCTATTTGGTTGTGAAATCCACAAAGTGTGTTTTAATCGATCCTAAACATTGCCAATTTTTTCAAGGTTTTTTTGTCAAATTTGTCTCACAGCAAATGCCCAATATTGCTGTGAAAATTGGTATAGGAAACCAATGATGTAATTTTTGAAACATTAGTTGAAGAAATTTTAATCGTGTCTCTGCTGCATTAGAGGGAATGATAATGATTTTGTAACATTGTGTCAGACTAAATTCAAGATCGATTCGAGCTATCTTTTATTTTCACAATATGAT
>Ga0209389_1005457_pt1 | contig 10826 bp, 6 predicted proteins | sample CowpearedBW_FD_187526 | JGI IMG/M metagenome (GOLD analysis project Ga0209389, IMG submission 187526) | Root nodule microbial communities of legume samples collected from California, USA - Cow pea red BW (SPAdes) (version 2) | ecosystem: Host-associated > Plants > Roots > Nodule | place: USA... | reverse complement strand
TGGTTCTGCTGCACAGTCTACTCGTGCTAGACTTCATGTCTCTTTGGGCTTTTCTTTAGGGCGAAGGCCCGTCTATTGTATTGCCCCTAAGGCTTTATTTCGAATACTGGCTATCTCTTACTCCTTTTGGGTTGTAGGCATTGTAGTGAGCTTTAGTATTTCCTTTTAAGTACCTTTGATAACTGTAAGGAGTGACTTTATACTCTGCAACTTGGCTTTTTATATTATCCGGTGTAAGATTTCATTTAATTATGTTATTATTTAAATGGGGTGTTAGATGAGATGTGGTGCTTGTATGCTTCCAAAAGGTGAGAAGAATGATTATGTAACTCAAAATATATATAAATATATATATATATAATAAAAATAATAATAAATAAAATTTATAAATAATAATAACAATATATAATAATAATAATAATATGTGTATGTAATAATGAATAATATAGATGTATAATAATATGTAATATATAATTTATAACAATATATATAAAGAGATTTTCTTTTATTTTCATATTTTGTTTTTATAGTTTTATCTTTAATTATTATTTTAAAATTAATTATTTTAGCAATATTTTATCTTTAACTATTTCTTTTAAACTTCTTTTGTATTTAACACTTACTTTAAAAAAAATTGTGTTCATATTTTATTTTCTAATTTTACATATTATTTTTAAAATTAATTATTTAATAAATAGTTTACCTTTAATTGTTGTAACGTCCCATTTTAATAGATAAATCTATTCAAATAAAACAACGTACATATTATAATATCCAAGGGTACGAGACTTAAAGTATAAGGATTTCGCAGTCATCCAAGTATTCAATAAGGAAAACTAAGGCACACCATTGTACCCTTAACAAAACAGAAAGATTCAACAGATGACCAAAAGGTTGCTCATAAGCAAGGGATTACAATATAATAATAACCCTTGGGCTCAACAGCGACCCAACACTAAACCATGTCTAACTTAGCTACAACATCCCCGTCGCCACTACAATCACTAGTAGTTTTCACATTTGCTCACATCAATAAATTGATGATCATTGCAAAAGGAGAAAATCACATGCGAGACACACAAGCAAACAAAAAGGATAAGCTAGAGTAAAAAGGGTTTATCATACAATTGAGCATACAATTTAAAAGCCAAAGATGCATAAATCAACCAAACATGTGATGGCAGACGATGCAAGACTCTAAGACTCAATTATCCGGATACATATAATCAGTCAGATTCACTAGATGCTTGCACTTGTGGTGGCCTTTACTGCTCTGCAGAGCCATTGCCAATGGGTTTCACCCTACCACGCACAAGGTTAGCCTTCAAACATTTAAGGCCATTATCCTGCCAAAGACTAAGACCTTCTACTACTCTCACCACTTGAGTCAGTACACTCTACGTGTGACTAACTGACTCTTTAGAGTTTCAGGATACCATAATCATGTCTCACCAACCAATCATAGAATAATCATGCATACCAAGCTCATGCCAATTTATAACCAACCATCCAATCATGCTTCATTAATTTATCCATACCAAGCTTCATCAATTCAGATCCCAATATATCATATAGAACATATAAGGCATCATACTTGAACTGTTCAAAGCAACCAATCATTCAATCATGTGAAACATACATGTATCCAACCAACCCTGTCAATCTCGCTCAGGCTAAAGTGTTCTCGCTCAGGCAAGAGGGATCCCTTGCTCAAACTACCAACTCTCGCTTGGGCAAGACTGCATACAAAAGGCACGTCGTGGTCTCGCTCAAGCTAGCCTATCTCGCTCATGCGAGACTACTCTCGCTCATGCGAGACTACTCTCGCTCAGGCGAGTGGCCTTCGCTTAGGCGAGCCCTCGAACCAGAGCGAAAACTGGGTCGCAGTTGTTCTCGCTCAGGCAAGAGCTCCTCGCTTAAGCGAGAGCTTTTCATTTTGAGCAACCAACAGCTCGCCTAGGCGAGTTCAGCAGAACCTCCCCTACTCTCAAGCGTACCAAGCCAGATTCAATCACAATAATAGCACAAGCAATATATTTTCATACAACAGACAACTTGAATGAAGCATCCTTAATGTAAAAAAGGCCAAGCAAGCGAAAATGACTTAAAACAACGAAACCCTAGCTTCCCTTACCTAGAAATTGCTAGCCAAAGACACTAACACCTAAGCCAATGAGCATAACAGCTCCAAGAGCAGATTCGAGAGCTGGAAACAATGGCACAGATTGAAAACCAGGTTATCAATTGCACCTCTATTGGAACCACTAAAATATAGCTTAGAAAAAGAGAGGGTACAGGTTGAGAAGCAACATACGTGGAATAAAATTGGGTTCTTCTAGCTCAATGAAGAGTGGGAAACAAACCCTAGCAGAGCTCACGCAGCAGCAAAGGGAGAGAGGATGGGAAACTGTTTTTTTTAAAAAGTGGCAGAATAAGGGGTTTAGGTCAGGAAAAAGGTTTTGGGCACCCTATGGGCTAGCCTTAGGCCCAACAGTTAAGGTTATGCCTTTAAACATAAGGAGTAGAAACGTGGATCTTACAATCTTTATTCTAAAAATCCCGTTTGTTTTTAACGGTTATTTTATTTAACAACTATTTTAAAAATTAATTACATATTCTAAAAGTAAAAATTGTTGATCTTAACTCAAACTTCTATCAAAATTAAAAAATATAAACACACAAGTGCGACAACGCCGGTGTTTTCAATAGTGATTAATAATAATAATATTAATTATAAATAGTTATTATAAAAATAATAACGATAATAATATATTAATTTCAATTATAAGGGTAAAATTATAACTTTATATTTTAATTTATTAAAACATTTTTTTATTTATCACATCACTCACAAACTTCATCCTTAAATTCATTCATTTTCACCTCCAAATCTTTTCAAAGAAAACACAAATTCATCCATTCAAATCCATCCCTTGTTCAGAGAAACACACCCTAATGTTGTGTTTGCTTATAGAGATTTATTGTTTAAGAGGATGGGTGAACCTTGTTTGTTTCTAGAGCTTAGAGCTCATTTGTGTAGATGGATTTGAGGAAGAATGAAATATTCTCATCTTTACATGGAGGAAGAGATGTAAAGGAAAAGACAACTCCACAAAACACATTTACCTAAATACCCTTTATTTTTTTTAAATTCCAACTTAACAATTATGGTTTTACTTAATAATAATTTTAATATTAATATTAACTGTGTTAATAATAGTAATGATATAATATAATAATAATATAAAAACTAATAATAATAACAATAATAATAAAATTAATAATACTAAAACTAATAAAATAACTATATTTTATTTTACATTAATTTTAAGTATGGAGTAAAACTGTAATATAATAATTTTATCTATTAAAACATTATTTTGTATCTATCACATCCACAAATCATTCATAATATTTATCTTCAAATTCCTTCACTTCCACATTTTCATCCCTTCAAACAAACAACGTTACTTTTTTCTTTATATCCCCTCAAAGGATATCAATAATATTTATATATAATGAGATTCTCTCTTTTGTTTTCACATTTTGGTTTTCTAGTTTCACCCTTAATTATTATTTTATAAATAGTTTACCTTTAACCGTTTTTTTAAACACCTCTTTTGTATTTAACAGTTATTTTAAAAAACTTTTCTGTCTACATATTTTATTTTTCCAATTTTACTTATTATTTTAAAAATTGATTATTAATAAATAGTTTACCTTTAACCATTAGTCTAAAAATCACTTTTGTTTATAACAGTTACTTTATTTAACAACTTTTTTAATAATTAATTATATATTCTGAAAGTAAATATTATTGACCTTAACTCAAATTTCATTGAAAATTAAATATTACAAACACAAAGTCACGACAACATCGTATTTTCACTAGTGATTAATAATAATATTATTTATAAGGTTTAAGGTTTAAAAATTAAATATTACAAATGTGACATTCCCAAGGAATATTACTAATTTAAGTAAATAAATAAAGAAAAGAAAATAACACGTCATAATATTATTGCTCCCAAAACGCGGGAGAATTAAAATGTTTAAGCATCGCGCCACAATATTTAAAATCGTAGTATTTAAAACTTTACAATTTCCAAAAATCCAAAAAAAAAACATAAATGTTAATCATAAATATAGTCCTAGCTTAATCCAGCTAGCCCTCACTCCGTCGCCTGAGCGTCCTCAGCATCACCTGTATCAACATCTGATCCTGTGTAACGAATCACACGATCATAATAAGCAAAATAAGACATACGCCCATCTTATTCATCTTACTTATCTTGGCCAAGACCTTAACCCCAAGGCTGTATAGCCTTCAATTCACACAAAAGGTTAGCCTTGGTCTTGGGAATATGATGCTCACACGAACCTGCCCGCTCGTGGTCCTGCCTCTACGAACCTTCCCGCTCGTACTCTTGCTCTACGAACCTCCCGTTCGTAGTCCTGCTCTACGGACCTACCCGCCCGTAGTCCAACACATGTGATCCAAAAGCCTTGTAGCTCCCCGCACGTGGCATCTCTCAAACGTGAGCACGAAACATACGAACCTACCTCGCTCGTATCCCCATGCGAGAGTAACTGGATATGAACCTCCTCGCTCATACCATCACATATTAACCACAATCCATGAACCTACCCACTCATGGCACAGCATCTCCCGATCCAAGTATAGCAGTATCGCTTAAACGCAATGCACACAAGTCATAGTCTGTTGGGTTTTCGCCCGACGCAACAGCAAGTGCCGCTAGGCTAAACTGACCCAGACCACCTGACGGTACCTTCCAACCGCCAGGCGCCAGTGCTCGTCCAGCCCTACTGTTTTTCAGTCACCGCCTGGCGGAGCACCCCTTGCCGCTAGGCGCTACGCGGTACAAGGACCTCTGACGCTAGTCCTATCGCTTGGCGCACCTACCCGTGTCGCCAGGCGCTGTATCAGTAGCTGAACTCCACTAGTTTTTAGCACCCTAAACTAATTGGACTTATGCTAGAATGTACACCCAAGTGTCTAGATATGTCCCCCCTCGATCTAGAAGGGCTTCATAGCAACACACTGCTCCCCTATGGTTTAAGAACCCATGCTTCAAAATTTCCAATTTTTCTATCCAAAGTTTCTAGCTTAGTAAGTGCACTATTACTGCATAAGAGTTCAGTCATGTTTGCGACACGTCTATTAGTCCAGTACCTTTACCATTCACACATCCTATTTCCACTACTCTAGAGTAATATTCCAATCTTATTCTAATATACTTAACTCACATTATACAACCATGAGTGTTGTCCCACACAATATTACAAAATCACCTATCCTCCATCTATACATATATCACGATCGACAACTTAGGCCAATAAATCATAATCACCAATTATCCAATAACACATATGCAAAAACTATGCTTCCAGAACCTGAACTATTAACTAAAGTTACTCTCCTCCATTTCTGTCTTTAATATTCCAACCAACACAACATACCTTAGTCATACTTTCAACCTATTACCATTCGCATAGTTAATTTTCACAGCATATTGCCCTTCCGATGTTACAAAAAAATTCTAAAACCACTCACTCACCAAGATTCCTCCTCATTTTCACTTCTGAATTCGCAAACCAATATCTGGCCTCGCCATCGCCTGGCGGCAAGCACAACGCCGCCAAGCGGTGTATCAGTTCCCCACATAAACCATGCTTCTTCATCCCTGCAACAGATTCATCCCATTTTCCAATAATCATCCCTACCACTTACATTCACCAAGATCCGATAGTACACATATAATGGACTAACTTTCTGCTTTTAATTTAATTCCTAGAAGTTTCTCTATCTTACTCTCTTGAGTAAACCTAATTCAATTCATGCTCATATATATCCTAAGTTTTGCCATACCCTAATTTTTTAATTGATTTCAGACCAACAAGGTATCCAATAGAATCTACACACATCAATTTCAGAAACCATATTGATTCCCATCAAACAGCATTAAAACCACCAAAAAGGAACGCGAATAGTGTCGCGCCGCGTAGCAGAAATTCATCGCCGCCAGGCGGTTCAAGCCAAAACAAGAACAGCGCCCATCTCTGATGTGCCGCCTGGTGGTACGGATTGAGCCGCCATGCGGTTTCTGGGAAAAACCCAGGAACCTCAATAAAACAATGCCGAAAATAGATGAGAAACATGCAATTTCAATCGAGCAATGCATAATATAGGGTTCACGACTAAAAACACGCAAAACAACTGGTGGAGCTCTTGGTGTGGAATGGATGAAAGCTCCATGAAGTAGACGTGATCCATGGAAGGGAGTGGAAGCAAGTGTTTAAGGCTCTTGCTAAGCATTGGTTTGGACTAAGGTGTTTGAAGGTTTAGGTTAAGAGAAAGCTAAGGGAAGGTGGCTAGAGGAGATGATTCAATCCCTTAGCAAATGAGACTCTCAAATGCAATAGGGTGGAATACTCTCAACACTATGCTTCTATTGAAAAATTCAAGAGTACTCTCAACACTATGCTTCTATTGCAAATGAGTGAAATTTTGGCTTTTATATGAAGTCATTTACACATGAGAAAGGAGAGCCATTGGATGGAGTAGGCCTTGATCTTGGCCCTTAGATCAAGCTTGGAGAAGGAGGCTTGATCTTGGCCATTGGATGATGCCTTGGAAAAGGAGGAAGCATTCCCAACCCTTGGATGATTTGGATCCATGAGGTGTAGGAAGAAGTGTTGACTTCCACTTAGTCCACCTTGGCTCTTTTGATAGCTCATGGCCAAATCTCTTATTGGGCTTAGTGAAGCCAAATTTTATCAATTGAACTACTCATTGTTTGACTTATTATTCTAGAAAGCAAAGCCTAAATAAGGGACCAATATTATTGTTATTCTATTGCTCTTTGAGACACCTCTTCAAATCTTCACATCTTCTTTAGCCCATGTGAAGAGTGTGAGAAGCCCATGTGGGTTTGGGCCATCTTGAATGAAGCCCAATTTGATCCTTTTTAGCATGGCCCTTGTTATTAGGCTTCTTGATGGGCTTGGGCTTGAAGGTGCATGATGGCCATGGATTGGGCCTTAAGCATGATTTGGGCCTAGACATTGCCCAAGCTATAAGCCTTTTTGGGATCACATCAACAACTCCCCTTACCTGGATTCCTTGCTCCAAATTCGAATTTGTGCGCATGTGTCTAATCCTATAACTTCCTTGCCTTTGCTCTCTCTCCAACGATGGTTTGCACTCAAATTCTTGGCTCCACACAACACGAATTTCTCTGGAAAAACTATGCCCAACCCTCACATTGCAGCGCTCCCTTCTCTAATTCCCTTCTCTCTCAAAGTTCACTCACCCTTAATTACCATTTAATTCCTTAAAATGAAATTTAATTACAATTTTGGTTTAATGGTTATTCAATACTCCTTAAGAGAATGTTTTCAGCCCTTTGGATTGCCACTCTTGGCTGCTAGGGTTCATAAACCCTTTCATGTTCTTGTCAAGGAAAAATTTGGCAAAAAGAAAATAAATTAGTTCTCAACAAGATTTGAACTCACAACCCTTCAATCACAAAGCAAGTGCACAACCAATTCAACCAATTCATATTCGTGATAATTCCTCAAATTCTAAGATTATGTTATCACGCCTCACATTCAAATATATAACATAAAAACGCATAAGTTAACATACAAATGACATACATAAGACTTGAACCCAAGTCCTTTCACACAATCAAAGTACTATTTACAACTTGAGCTAATATTTTTCCACATCATAGTAATCCGCATCAAATACCTTAAATGCTCTTATTACCCGCATTAATTAAATAATTATTTAATAACTATTTAATTTTCTCGAGTCTTACAACAAACACAAAGTCGTGACAACGTCATGTTTTCACTAGTGATTAATAATAATATTAATTATAAATAATAATAATTATTATTATAGATATTAATAATTATTATTATAGATATTAATAATTATTAAATAATAATGATAATAATATATTAATCTTAATTGCAAGCGTAAACTTGTAACTATATATTTTAATTTATTAAAACATTTTTTTATTTATCATATCAAATACATCACTCAGAAACTTCACCCTTAAATTCATTCATTTTTATCTCTAAATCTTTTCAAAGAAAACACAAATTCATTCTCTAAAATCCATCCCCTATTCAAAGGAACACACCCTAACACTACGAAAAAAAAAAACTCATATTTCATGCCAATTTTGCTTTGAATTTTTTTCTTAGAAAATACTTATAAATTTTGTTATGAAAAAAAAATTGCAGGAAATTGGTACCAATTTTTTTGCAAAATATTTTGTATAAAAAACTTTTCACAACAAATTTTGCAAGAAATACTTACAAATTTTATAATTTCGTAGGATATTATTATCCATACAAAAATTACCTGCCAATTAAAATTCTTAGAAAAAATAGTAAAAGAAAGTCTTTTCTTGCAAACCTATTTTTTCTACATATTTTATTTTTACAATTTTACTTATTATTTTAAAAATTAATTATTTAATAAATAGTTTACCTTTAACCAGTATTCTAAAAATATCTTTTATTTTTAATAGCTATTTTAAAAATTAATTATATATTCTGAATTTTAATATTATTGATCTGAACTCAAATCTTTATGAAAGTTAAAAGATACAAACACACAGCCGCGACAACACTAATATTTTCAGTAGTGATTAATATTATTATTATTATTATTATTATTACTTATAAATAATAATTATTATTATTATAGAATTTTCTCATATAGTTTACTTTATTTTTAATAAATAATTTTATTTTATATATTAATTTAATAAGATTACATTATCATCATCTACTAATATAATATCATATATATTTAAAAAATACGTAAATACAAATAGGACACTAATTAATATATATATATATATATATATATATTTATTTATTTATTTATTTATTGAATTTGACACAAAAATGATTATAGCAGTTAAAGTTTTACTTGAGAAATAGAATGGTATAGTAAAAACCGTACCTGTTCCGTTCCGTTATGATGTCATCTATCTAACAAAGAAATATTTCTACACATAAGTAAAATAAGACTTTTTCGTTTATATGAAAACATAATGGAAGAAAAAACTCCCTCACATATGTGTATTGATATATAAATTTTCTTTTAAAAAATATGCACTCTTACATAAAAAACAATAATCTAGCACATCAAAATGCCTTTTATTGCAAAAATATTACTACTTAATGGAAACCTAAAAAATTAACCAATACTTCAATTTGTCATTTAAGCTGGAACCTACTGAATGCCGAAGATCTTTCTTGTGAACTCATTCACCACCTGCTCATCGGGAAGAGACTTGGCAACACTTTCTTTTTGAAGGCACCTCTTGGCCCAAACAATCAACTTCGGATACTCACCATCTTCTATGTTAAGGCCCACAAAAGCTGCAAAGGATTTTATCCAAGGGTAGAATGGGACAAGTGCTATGTCCACAAAACCAAGATTTTCTCCTCCAAAATAACTTTTATCTCCCAGTTGTTCCTCAAACAATTTTAGGGCTTCTATCAACTCTTTCTTCGCAACTTCTGTTTCTTCTTCTCCTTTTGCTTTCGAAATCTTCTCTAGGGTATCAAATATCTATTTCACAATCATAATAGACATAAAGACACACTTATGTTAAATATGATCAAATGCACACTGATTTACATAAAGAATTTTTCATTTAAGATCATCAAACGCTCTGCTATGTTGTCAAAGTAAAATCATATACTTCTTGAAATAAGTCTTTTTGCATCATCGTCTCATTTAATACTACGTAAAAAAAAAAATTGGTAAAAGATGAATTTTAAATGTAACTTGAAACTAATATTACAAATAAAATTTAGGATTAAATATAGTTTTATGAACTTTAATGCAATATTCAAATTCGTTTTTATCTTAATTTTTATTTATTTTAATTTCCAAATTATAAAAATAAATTAATATAATTTTTTAATTAAACTTTTTTGACGTGTTTTTAGTTGATATTAAAATAAAAAAATTAAATAATATAAACAACTTAAATATTAACATAAAATTATGTTTGGTAGTAAAATAAAATTTAATATAATTAAATTAAAATGAATATATTAATTCAATTTAAAAATTTAAAAATTAAAATATATCAATATTTTAAAGAACTTCGTTCACGTTAAAATTTAAAAATTAAAAATGTATTTAACCTTGAAATTTATATATTTATATAGTCTAAATTTATCTTATTTCTAACGTTAATAAATGACACCAACATAAATATATCTAAATCACAAAAATTTTAGTAAAGGAATTAAAAGTAAAAAATGAAGCAAAAAAGGGATACCTTGGTGTCAACATAATCAGCCCAGAATCTTGCCTGTGCTCTCTGGTAAGGGTCAGAAGGCAGCAAGGGATTTGTGTGATTCCAAACCTCATTAATGTACTCAACAACAATGAGAGATTCACAAATGGGCTTGTCCTTGTGGATAAGAACCGGAATTTTCTTGTGAACCGGGTTCATTTGTAGGAGTAAAGAACTCTTGTTCTTCAGATTCTGTTCTTTGCGCTCATAGTTTATACCCTTTTCAGCAAGTGCAATCCTCGCCCTCATCCCAAATGGACTCGCCCAGAAATCTAGCAGAACCACCTCATCTGCCATAATGCTTCAACTTCAAGGAAAACAAAGAATGATGGACAAATCTGCAGTAAGAAAGTGATTTGCAGTGCAAAAGAAGGCTATGGACTACTTATATTTATAACTAGTTTTCAAGTTTGAAATACTAAAACATTATTATTAGTCAACATAGGATTTCCATTATCAGAA
>Ga0209389_1005455_pt1 | contig 10829 bp, 7 predicted proteins | sample CowpearedBW_FD_187526 | JGI IMG/M metagenome (GOLD analysis project Ga0209389, IMG submission 187526) | Root nodule microbial communities of legume samples collected from California, USA - Cow pea red BW (SPAdes) (version 2) | ecosystem: Host-associated > Plants > Roots > Nodule | place: USA... | reverse complement strand
ATAGGGATTTATTCTTTCTAAGTATATGGTCTGTTACATATGTATATGTTTAAATAGGTCAATTGACCTAATAATCATCAATAAGGAATAAAGCAATTATTCCCTTCTGTTTTCAAGAAGTACCAATTGGAGTAATGAAGCAGGTCCAGATTGCTAAAAAACCTTAATTTGATGTTGCTGATATCTGATACAATGCTAAGCCTCATGTGGCAGCGCTGAGCGCGCTGGTTTTTTTGCGAATTGATTAGCGTTGGACACCACTTTCTGGCGCTGAACGCTACCCAGTTTTCAACATTGCATCTTATTGGTAAAATGAAGATTCCCGCTTCGTTAACCGTCAAATTAAGCTGAAATTTTCACAGCTGATCCTAGACACGTGAATCTTCATTTATACTGGTGGGATCTTTGTTTTGAAGTCTGTAGTTAGAGAAATGATTTTCACTGTTTGGATGTATTTCATGTATAGCGCCAATTGCTCTTTTTTCCTGTTTTTGTTGTTTTGGTTATTGTGGATGTTTTGTGTATACTTGAACTGGATTCTATAGTCCTTATTGCTATGATATGAGATAAAAATGTTATTGTGGGTATATAAGATGATAATTGGTATGAAATGTCGTGTGAGCATGCGAAGTTATGATGTTTAAGGAATTTCAAGGAGAAGTTCCTAGTGGTGATGGTTGTGGTAGTATTTTTAGTGGATGCAATGACATAAGGACTTGGTATTGTTGGTATCCTGACGCTCTAATAATCATTAATGCTCAAATAGAGTAGAATGAGTTATGTCGTGAGGAGTAGCAGAAGAGGTCCTAGTCACTGAGCTTGATCAAGTCCTAGGCGCAAAGGGGATTTACCTGGTGAGTGGTTGGGTGATAACCCCTTGAGGCCAACTCTGCAGAGTTTGGAAACCACACACAGGTACAAGCCACCGATAGATCTGATGTCACTTGCATTTATCCGGATAATTGAGTTTAGTGTCATGATTTAAATACCGGAGTTGTAACATGTTTGTAAGTAATTGGCATGATTTAAAAATAAATGTCACGATTATCTCTTTTGCAAATTAGCTTACCCTTCTTCTATGTTTCTGTGTTGTTTGTCCTTTTTGCGATGATCACCTATTCGGTGGGAGCATATGTGATTTCAGTATCAAAGGCACATCTGAAGGATGAGGAGCCATCTTTTAGGGTGGTGCAAGGTTTCTATGGGAACTATTGTAAGTGAGTGGTTCGTGTTTAGAATTAGAATTGATTTTTAATTGGTTTGTATAAATATTATACTTTTACAGTCCTATATGTTCTAAGACTGTATTAATATACTTTATACACTGGTTTTGACTCCTATAGTGAAACAATCCTATTTTATTAGTTTTTAAACTACTAAAAATTGGGATGTTACAACCAACATATTTTACTTTTCCAAATAGAAAACAGAAAAAAGCCACTGATATCAGAATTGTAGAACATCAATTTTGTTCGCAAAAAACTACCCACCCGCCAACAGTTCATTCTGCACTGTTCTTCAGTTCAAGCAGCTTGAAGTTTCAGAAGTGATTGTCCACGTTTGGCATTTCTGGTTGTCTCTGCGGATGCATTATCCTTCCAACACCGTGCTGCTCATTTGTCTCTCCAGCAGTCATCCAACATTTGGACTAATTTATGTAGTTGTGTTCTCTCTCCAACCGTGCTAAATAGTTTATAACCTCACTTTAATTTTAAGCTAAAGTTTACCTTATCCTTTGATTTTTAAGCTTTTCCAACAACCCTCCTTAGTGTTTATGTATCACTTTAGTTAACAATTGGGGATTTAACAATTATCAACCTACGTCCCTAAAATATATGTTCACTACAAAACAGGGTAAATAAAAAAAATAAAATCTAAATTACATTTTAGTTAACAGAAAATAGTACAGGATGTATATTCTCTGAGAAGTTAGAGTTTTTCACGAGCTAATATCATTCTAGTTTTTTAGAAAATCTCTTTTCTTCAAGTGATTTCGCTTTTTCTACAAGAAATTAATTTGATTGTCATGAATTTTGTATACATTTTGAATTTAAAATAAAAAACACTTTTTATTCAAAAGGAATAAAAGCAAATGGATGCTAGATTCACTGGCGTATATTTAATAACATGTTGGAATGTTAGTTAATATATAAACATTAACAATGTCATTAGTCCTTTGTCAGCTAGTATACCAAAGGCACTCAAAATACAAATGTCATTAGTACTTTGTTAGCTATTATACCTAAGGAACTCAAAATACGAGTACTAACAAGAAGATTGTGCATAATTCACATGTTCACTTTCACTCAAACACCATACGCTTCATATACTTTTTCCCAAGTAAAATCCAGTAGAATATAATGCATATATGTAACTCTACGAAGCATAAATAAACTGATTACCAACAAAATAGATTTACCTGCAAAGCATGGCAAATTTCTCTGGCCATGTTCCGATCTTTCACATGCTTCCCAAAAGACAAGTTTCGGAAAGCAGTATAACCAATCAAAAAGACACCACCTTTAGCTCTCCATTTTTTAAGCAATTCCGCCCTTCTATCCCTGAGAAAATAAATATAATAAGAATTTTGTGCTGAAAGCATGGAAAAAATTGAAGGGGGGAATGGCCACGTAGAATTGCAATTAAACTGTTGTTATTATAGATTCTTTGGTGTCTCATAGGCAAATTTGCAAAACCGGTTCATCGGGGGAGAAACATCTATAACATTTAAAAAACTCATTATTGTAACCTAATTATATGATAATTGATTCCTAAATCAATTATTTTAATTAAGCTTTTTCATTGTAGATGTTAATGAATATTATTGTGTTTTCTTAAACATTATGTTATAACATTTGAATTATGACTTGAGACAAACAACATTTATAAGTGAAATTTAATTTCTTTATGTCATACTAATAAATAGGATGTAATTCCCGTTTAATATTACTTATTAAAACTTTAAAGATGATTTAATTACTAGTTTATCATCGGCTCAGCTATTTTAATCCTCCACCTTCACTAGTTAAATGACTGTTCCCATTACAAACCAAAAACCCATAGAACAGGAAAACGATAGAAAAATAAAAATCATTAGAAAGAAAAATCAAGGGACCTGCATCCTCCCAGGCCTTAACCCCGATTTCTTAGCAACCAATTTTCCACCATATATCCATTACAGTAAATCCCCTAACTGTTCACTAACAGACAATCCCACACCTACATTGACACATATGCAGACAGTTAGTTACCAGCATATTCTCCATCCCTTTCACCTATGTAGCCATCAACAAGTCAATTGCTCACCCATCTTTTATTTTTCTTTATAGAATTTAGCAATACAAGGGTACTTATCAGTGTCTAATTGTGATAAATAATCTCATGAAATGGTAAAAAGATTATTATACTTTGATTAAATCATAACAATCGTTAATTAATATTCAAGAGATAGACCTAGGGGAAAAAGGAGGATGATAGAAAGAAAATAAAACACCGGAGCAAAATGCAGATATAATAAAGATATCCATACAATCTCCCTTGACTTGCAAATCCGAAAGTTCTATAAAAAATAATGAAATGAGCATTCATACAGCATTGATAGTTACATTACAAGACATACAAATTTAACATACATAGAACTTCCAGTGTACAAAATAAACTTTATAGCTGAATACAAACGTTTTTTTCCATCACACATAGATAAAAGTAGATAAACAGGAATTAATTATAATTCCCACATGATGAAAAAAAGTAAAATGTCTTTAGAAGAAAATGTTCCTAGTTGACCGCTATACATTGCTAACATTAAAAAATAGAATAATTTAGATTCTCGAGTAACCAGTGGAGTTGATAACATAGCTAACGTAGTGATAAATCCCGTTAATAAAATGGGTCCTAGAGAGAGTCTATCTATTTCAAATCTCCAGTAAAAGTAAAAAAAATGGATCCATTTATAATTTTATGTCAATTGGATTAGTGGATCATCCAATTCGAAATGATAACAAAATACATAGGTTAATAGAAGGAGATCTATGAAACATATACAATTCAAATTTTCAAGAAATAAATGCTTAATTGAAAGATTCTTTGATCAAAAAGGAAGTACATATAAAAATTATTTTAACTTCAATGTTAAATATGCAGCTACATGCTTTAACTCTAGCAATAGCATAACGATGTTAAAAAAATAATAAGCAAACCTTGGTACGTCTTCCAGCATGAAGACTTTGAGTGGCTTTAACTCAGAAGGACTCCACTTAAGGAACTCTTGCCGCCAATTATGTAGCACGTTGACAGGTGTGACTATAAGTGCAGTTCTTAACCCCAGATCAACACATCTCATTGCAGTGTACAAAAAAGCTATAACCTAAAAGTTCCAACACAATCAGTCATCCGGCCTAAACCATCAATCAGGAAAAGAAAAAAGATTGTATCTAAAACGTTGCAAAAATTATTGGATTAAATATGTTTTTCGTCTCTTAATTTTAAGGAAAAATTGAAATTAGTTCATCTTCGCAACATTGGCCCAATTTAGTCCCTCAATTTTAAAAATGCATGGATTTAGTTATTTTAACAAAATTTTGTTAACTTTATTTGATGTTTCATAATAACATTTGAATTTTTTACACCATTTGGCACATTTCTGCTTCAATGTTAGCTAAGAAACGAGTTTGGAACGTCAAATAAACTTTAAAAAAAATTGACTAAAAGGACTAAATTCACAGATTTCAAAAATCGGAAAACTAAATTGGTTCAAAGTTTCAAAGATGGACTAATTCCAATTTTCACTAGAAGTTAAAAGTTAAGGGACCAAAAACATATTTAATCCAAATTATACAAAACATGAAAATAATGCAGAAAACTTTAAATAAATATCGTTTTATTCTTTGAATAGTAAATAGATTCCTTCATAATTTTCTTCATAATAATGGCAGTTTTGTAAACTAAAAACAAGAGGCAGAAAGAATGCAAGGAAAAGCAAATAAAATGAGTCTAATTCTCTGAAAATAGCTACTAGACATGACGGAGGTGACAAAAATGATTAAGTATTACGAAAGTCTCCAACTCAAGTTCAATGATAGCTCAATGAGAGGCCAACTTATACTAAGTTTGTAGAGAACAAGAAAAAACTACAATTGCCCCACCTTTGCGCTGTCATTCTCTCTAAACTACAATTGCCCCACCTTATTTAGTAGGTAGTTACCAAACAGCCAAAAAACTCTAATTGCGATTTTCTTATTCATATTTATACATCACAAACACTCCAATACCTCTCCATCCCTGTTTTCCATTTCCCTCTCCTATTTATTGTTTTTTCTTGCCTTTAAGCTCTAGCATATCATACAATGCTCAATTATGATAGTTGTAATGTTGGATATCCCACATCGACTAAAGATAAGATTAACTTACTAATTTATAGTATACAAGTGGGAGCAATCCTCGCTATACAAGCCGGTTTTGTGAAATAAGTTAAGCTTAAATCTACTTCCTAATATGTATTAGAGCATATCCTAAGGAAGTAGTTTATTGGACCTATCGTGCCACTTACTATCGCATCATTATTGGACCATCCACCAATATTATGAGTGGCAATGTGATATAAGTTAAGCTTAAACCTACTTCCTAATATGTATTAGAGCATATCCCAAGGAAGTAGTTTATTGGACCTATCGTGCCACCTACTATCGCATCATTATTGGACCATCCACAAAGGCAATGTGGGTTTGGCCCAGCGGACCGGCTCACAAACTCGCCAAAGAAACACAAGGCGAGCCGAGGTGTTGAACCCACTGCCCCGCAAAAGCCCAACCTACATAACACGCAGCCTGCGTGGGCAAAAGCCAGGGTGGGGCGGGCTAACCCGTGGCCCACAGGAAAAAAAAAACTTTATCTTGGGTATGTTGGTTACTTTCCTTCTGAACTTCAATATGGATGTTCCAAATTTTTGTATTAGTGGAAAAAACAGGTGTTATGTATTTTTGAATGTGCTAAATTTTGAAGAATTCATCGTGCATGTCAAAGTACAAATATGAATATGGTGAAAATAATAGATTATTAATTTATCATTCAACTCCCCAAAGTTTTTGCTTAATTTTTTGAATTTGTTAAAGTTTTCCAATTTGTTAAACATTGAAAGTTTTATCATAAGAAACTTAAAAACAATAAAAAGGCCGACCCAATGGCCAGAACCTATGCGAAGCAAGCCAAACTTTTTAACTCACATTTTGCGGGCCAAGTGCGGGGCGGTACCATCCCAAATTGTCATTCCTAACAAATATCTAGTCACACACATTAGACGTTGGGAAGGGATGTGTTAGAGATCTCACATCAATCAGAGATGAAGTCAATTTACAAGAATGTGGGAGCAATCATCACCTAAACCAGTTTTGTGAGGATGAGTTAAACTTAAACCCACTTCCTATTATGTTATAACTGCATGCAGATGCCATGTAACTTTTCACTTATGTGCATTATTATGCAGCAAAGAGCCTTATTCCTGCTTCAGTGGTGTTGCTATTAAAAATAATACAGTGTAAATACTAATTACCTTCCTATTGTCATTGTAAACACTACTAAATTTACATTAAGTATGTCTCATTAAAGTTCAATTTTTATTTTAAGAAAAAACACGTTTTTCAAAAGGAAAAACAGGCTAGTTCAGAATCCAATGATGGCTGATGGATATAAGTCACTTTTAGTGGTGTTATAAACAACATTTCAATCCGGCATTTGAACTGTTTACATCAGTTTACATCATTTGAAACGTTCCAACTCAAATTCCAATTTGGAACACGACTAACACATAAAAAGAAGTTTACATTGTTGGGTTAAAAGGACTATATAGATTTTTTTTAAAGTTTGGAGACCAAAATGTACCAAAATTTGGAATAGGGACAAATTCCAAATTCACGTTTAAATTTAGGGACAAAAAACATATTTAACCCTTAAATTTATGCTTATCCTTAAAATAAAATTTAAATCTGCGAAATTATTAATTAAAGCTATAATTAATTCTATTAGTTTTCACAACTAGAAACCTGTTATTTGTATGTAGAACCTAAGGTGGGCTTATAAATAAAACTATAACTAATTTAACAACATTAGTAATAGATAGATAATTGTTACTTACATGAAAACCTAAGGTAGTATTATTATTTATGTTTTGGATGGATTGGAAGTTCATCCATGAGAAGATTGTTGATAGATAGATTTTTATCAAATGGATTGGAAAAATTTGTATTTCTTAATTTTTTTTAACTACTCTCACACCCTCATCCCTCAATGTGTGTTGGTGGTAAATGATCCATGATGTGAAGCTTACTGCCATACAGCAAAATATACAGGAGGAGTATTTTGATATATTCCTGTATATCACCCAATGCTCTGAGTATGTACTGAATGGAACAATTAGAGCAAGACTTCTCTGGCTTAACAAGAAAAAATAGAACCAGACTATAAAAGAAGAAGCATGATACTAGTACTACAATTATAATATAGAAACAATAACAGGGATAAAGAGTATGAATAATAGTTAATTGAAGACCAAATATCCTGTAAAAGACACGAACAGATTCACATTGTTGGGTAATCATTGTTCAATTTCATTAAACATCAATTCGGAAAACAGATTATCATGATCAAATATTATAGTACATGATGACAATTTCTTAAAAGTGATCGAAAGGAGAAAAAAATATGTACCAAGTACTAAAAAAATTACAGTTTCACAGGAAAAACCTTGATCTCACATTTATTTTCAACAAAAAATAATTCACTTCTCAATTATATATATGTAGTAAGCTCCATATTGAGTAAAATACCTGAAATGTTTTACCAAGGCCCATGGTATGAGCTAAAATACATCCAAGACCTTTATCCCCAGACTTCACTTTTCTGATTGACTGTATAATATTTTCCCACATAAATCTTATTCCAGATATCTGCAAATGTGCAACAAATTATATTATAGAAAAATACCAAATTCAAAAAAGACCAACAAACTCCATGTAATAACTTCAAAGATGCTTCAATAAATGGCAATAAAAATGCAAATGAGGAAATGGATGATGTAAAACTGGTGAAAAGTATGATTTATTCATATTCCTTACTACTATGGTATCCCCACTTTGCTTGTTTAGCAATTAAACCACATTTTCCACCCCTTTGGTTTGGTTATTTAGAAGATATAGTGTCCATTTTTACAAGATCATGAGAGATCAAAAAAAGATTATTTCCTGAAAAATAAGTTTTCCTGCATATTTACTGTTGCTAGCAAATGAAGACACACCAACTATCCAACATGTACGGAATTCATGTTATCTCGTTATAATTGCTCAGCATGGTGCCAATAATAAGTTAAAAGTCCAAACAGGTATTCAGACTATCCTAAAATCGTCCGGTTAGAACACCAAACAAAAACGCTGTCGGTCTAACATCCAAAAGTACAAAACTGACATGAAACATACACTTACCTTGTGTTTGGATAAGAGATTTCAACAATTCCAAGAAATTAGAATACAAACTATTTGAATTACTCGTAGTTGAATTCTTTTCTTTTGTTAAATACTTTGTTTGGATAAAATAATTAAAATACCTTAAACTTCAATTTTCTTGTTTGGATAAAGCAATTAAATTTCTATTGAAAGTCAAACTCCACTCCACTCTTAAACCTGAGTTAAGTGAGCTCGACATTCGATCCAGATAGCTCGTCTCGATTTTGGCCCAAGCTGAATCGACTCAACTCAACTTGTAGGTTTGGCCCGACTCAACCTTTGGCTTGGCCAACCCAAGTCTGGACATGTGGATTTTTTCATTTTGTCACCATGTGTTAGGACAAAGGATTTCAACAATTCCAAGAAATTTAAATACATAGTTATTAAATTACCTTTAATTGAATTCTCTTCATTCCTTAAATAATTAGTTTAGATGAAGTAATTGAAATTGTAATATCATACATTTCAATTTTATTGCTGGAATAAAGCAATTTAATTTTTATTTTACGGCAAACTCAACACTACTTTTGATTCTAACTAAACTTAGGTCGACCTCAGCTGACTTGAACTGTGGCCCGGGCCGACTAGACTAGACTTTTGGCTTGAACCGACTCGACTCAACATGCGACACTGGTGTCTAGGCTCGACCTTCTACCCAAACCAACTTGGTTCAGAATTATCTCATCTCAACCTTCAGCCAACTCAGCTTCACATTTGCCCAAGGCAGACCCATCTTGACCTTTGGCCCGGGTTAACTCGACTCAACCTTCGTCTCGTGCCGGCTCGATCTTCGAAACCGGCCCGACTCGACTCGACCTTCAGCCCACGTCGACTTGGTTCGACCTTCTGCATGCACTAGCTCGGCTCAACCTTCAGCACGCGCCTGCTCGCTTGACCCTCGGCTCGTCCTTTGGCATGAATCGAATCATCTCGACCTTCTACCCGACCTGCTCGACTTTCTAGACCTGTGGACTTTTTTCGTCTAGGCAATGAGCAACTCCACAACTAGGGATATTTCAATTTCCTTCTTTTTTGAGTTAATTTCAAATTCTACTATATTAGTTATTTGAAATATCTTTTTAAATTTTCTCAATTTCAGTTTCCTTTTAATTTAATCATCCAAACATGTCATTTTTCTTGGAAGAATTTCAAATTCTCCAAACAAATGAATTACTCTCTTAAATTTCCTAATCCAAGCACACCATTAATCTTTTTCCTTTGCTTCCATCACTAAGCAATAACAGTCGAAAGCTCAAAAAGAAACAAGCATACTTAATATGAACTAAATTGAATCCTAATAAGGTTCATTGTTCCAAATATATAAATCAAAATTTGTACAGAGGGAAAGAACTACGTACAATGGAAATTAAAAAAAAATGAGAATTTGTATCCAGAGAATCAATCATAAAACGTAAAAAACCTGATGCGCCTTCAGTTTAGCTGAAATGCTAGGAGGAATTCTAACAGCTTCTTCACCTTTCTCCCTCACAACATTCACTATGTAACCTGCTAGAGCATCACCAAGAACTTCAACACTTGCACCTTCTGATAAATTCCCATTACATCCATCGGGGCTCATCTCAATTGACGAAGCAGAAAACTGTCCTCTCAAAGACTTCAGGCGTTCCTGACGTTCCTACAAAAGTGAGGATGATAATGAACAATTTAGCCAACAAAACAAGTTTTCAACGAAACAAAATTCACAAAACTCACCTTTTCGATTGCTATTTTCCTTTTTGTCTCTTCTCCTAATTCAGCATCATCAAGTATCCTACGAATCTTCTTTTTGGGTCTTCGCTTGGAGCTGTAAAAAAATATAAGATCCGATAATGAACATCTGGGCAGTTAAAAAAAGGGAAACTGTTGTTGACAACTAGTATAAAGTTAGAATAGCACCCAAAAAAATGTATCCATATGATTTCATATCAAATAAGACTTTTAGGAGTCTACAATGAATAACTTAATTGGTACTTAAACCATGAGGCTCTACCACCTACTAGACAGGTCTTTTTGATTGAGTTCTCCTCTTGTGCTACAGTTCCAACAATTGCCTTAATTTAATAGAATGAATAACTTAATGTGGTACTTAAACCATGAGGCTCTACCACCTACTAGACAGGTCTTTTGATTGGGTTCTCCTCTTGTACTACATTCCCAACAATTGCCAATTTCATTAATAGGTGGACAATGAAATGCTATCTAAAAGTCGGATAAAGGAGCAATACTGAATACTGTTGTTGTGACAGGAGCAATTAAATGAAAAATGGCTATCATTCGGTAAATGTTGATAATGTTATAGTGAATATAGTGTATAGGCTTTAATGTTAGTATGACAAG
>Ga0209389_1005453_pt1 | contig 10830 bp, 10 predicted proteins | sample CowpearedBW_FD_187526 | JGI IMG/M metagenome (GOLD analysis project Ga0209389, IMG submission 187526) | Root nodule microbial communities of legume samples collected from California, USA - Cow pea red BW (SPAdes) (version 2) | ecosystem: Host-associated > Plants > Roots > Nodule | place: USA... | reverse complement strand
TATATATTCAATGACCTAATTATTTTGTATTAAAAATAAAATATTTTTGTTTTTAAATTTGAGATGGTATCATAGCTCCTAATCCTAGGAGTCTTTAACCATTGTAAAATCCTATATCGTAGTTATTGTTGTTGTGCAACCTTGACCCATTATGCTTTTTCACTACAGCCTTCATCATTACCTATGTTTTTCGCTGTAGCTTTTAAAGTTGTGAGTCTCACAACTTTCATTGTTGTCTTCCTCTTTTATTGTAGCCTTCATCTATAGCTGAGACTGAGAAATCCCTTTTTGAAATAGGGGAAAAATCACAAAGTGTTGGAGAATTGCAAAATGTTCTCAAAAAAGAGGAGGACAAGGACAAGTACACACTGCTAATAGACATAGTGAATAGGTTGGTCACTTGAATCAAGAAGAGATAGAAAAGGTAAGGTCATTGGATAAGCCCATCGGTACGTGCTCCTTAACATATTCTGGTAATTTTCCATTTTCTTATGGACCTAATGTTTTAGATACACTATTTACCCACTCTTGGATATTAGATTCTGGAGCCACAAATCATATGACACCCCTACCCAACTACTTTTCCACAACAAAGGAAGCCCTTATAACAACAGCAGGACAAGGAGAGGTCCACATAAATCCATCCATAACATTAAGAAATGTTCTACATGTCCCTAAGTTGTCCACAAACCTAATTTTTATCCAAAAACTTACAAAAGATCTCTCATGTAATGTTATTTTTTATAACAATGCTTGTACTTTACAGAACAAGAATTCGGGGAGGATGATTGGACATGCTAGAGAATGGAATGGTTTGTACTACATAGAAGATCATAATATGCCTATTAGAAATCACTCTCTTATATTTGAATCCACCATGACCAGCAAAGAGAAAATCCAATTACACCTTTGTTGGATGGGACATCCTTCGTTCTCCAAGTTGTGAAAGCATTATTTCCTTCCTTGATTAAGAACTTAGATGTCGGGAGTCTACATTGTGACGTGTGTGAGTTTGCTAAACACAAGCTTGTACCTTTTCTTGTTAGTTATAAAATGAGTCATTTTCCTTTTGGTTAAATTACTCTTTTGGTCCCTCTATTTGTCATGAAATTTCATTATGGTCCTCAAGTTTTTCGTTGTCTCAATTTGGTCCTCATTTTCTTAAAAATGACTCAATTTGGTCCTCACCGTTAACTTTGACCAAATAGTGTTAAACTAAGCCACGTGTCAATTTCTGGTTTTTTTATTTTTTTTATTTTTTTTTATTTTTCTTTTAAATTTTTTTAAAATGTTTTTTAATTTTTTTTTAATTTTTTATTTTTGACACGTGTCACTTCACAGTTGTGTCACGTGTCAAAGTGACTCAATTTGGTCCCTATATTTGTTTTTAGTTTCAATTTAATCCTAATTTTTGTAAAAATGCAGCAATATTGTCCTTCCTTAAATTGTTACTAAATTTACTTTTTATAAATTTTATGGTGATATTCTTACTAAAATTAATGTTTTTATTAAATATTTCTATAAATATTTTAAATTAACTTTAAATTCTACACAAAACATTAGACTTTGATTTTGTTTTGAACTTGAAATTTAATTCCTAAACTTATGTGTGACAAGTCATTTGATTTTTAATTTTTACTAAGTTTGTATAATATGATACACTTGATGCCTTTATATATGATGACAAAATTGTTAACTTTTGAAATTAAGTTTAGGGTTTAACTTTGTTTAATAATAAAACTATAAAAAAAACTTATTTAAATATTTCTACAAATATTTAATAAAAACATCAATTTTATTAAAAATATCATCATAAGTTGTATACAAAGATTAAATTGAGTCTCAATCTAAGGAGAACAATATTGCTTCATTCTTATAAAAATTGGGACTAAATTGAAACTAAAAACAAATATAGGGACCAAATTGAGTCACTTTGACACGTGGAACAACTGTGAAGTGACACGTGTCAAAAATAAAAAGAAATTCAAAAAAACCAGAAATTGACATGTGGCATTGACTTAACACCGTCTGGTCAAAGTTAACGGTGAGGACCAAATTGAGTCATTTTTAAGAAAATGAGGATCAAATTGAGACAACGAAAAACTTGAGGACCAAAATGAATTTTCATGACAAATAGAGGGACCAAAAGAGTAATTTAACCTTTCCTTTTTGTCTTGTTCATACTAATCTATGGGGCCCTCCTAATATTCCTAATATCTCGGGTGCAAAATGGTTTTTAACCTTCATAGATGATTGTACCTAGGTGACTTGGGTTTTCTTATTGAAACAAAAATCTGAAGTAAGCTCTATTTTTATTCGATTTGTCCCATTGATTAAAAACCAATCAATGTTAAGAGAATTAGGTCTGACAATGTTAGGGACTATAATTTTGTGTTAAACTCTGTTTGCCAAAAGGAAGGGATTATCCACGATCTTCATGTGTCAACGCACCCCAACAAAATAGGATTGCAGAAAAAAAAAATGGGCACATATTAAACCATACTAGAGTTAGGATTTTCAAAATCATGTTCCTAAGAAATTTTAAGGGGGAAGCTCTCCTTATTGCTACCTACCTAATCAATAGGTTACCTTAAAAAATCCTAGAATAAAAAAACCCCATGCAAGTCCTATCCTCATTCTACCCACATTTGTACCCTACAAATAAACTCCCACCTAGAATATTTGGGTGTGTATCCTTTGTACATGTTCATAGTAATGAAAAGCGAAAACTTGATCCTAGGGTTATCAAGTATGTATTCTTAGGGTACTCGACTACATAGTCAAGAATGGGACCGCCAGACGATAATAATTAACGCAATGAGGACTGGAGCATGCATCGCCTGGCGACAGGGGGCGATCCCGCCAAGCGACAGCTAGAAGACAATATGTTCAGAGGTGCTTGGCGCCTGGCGGCACGAGGCTTCCGTCAGGCGATCTGGAACTGAGTTTCACCTAGTGGCTGTAGAGCAACGCGAGGCGATAATGCAGAGGCAGAGTGGCTGTTTGCTTTTGATGTGCGTGGTCTACCAAGCTTTGGTGATACCTTAAAGATCAACTTGCTGGAGTGTTCCTTGAGTTGTGGCTCAGAACGTATCCTTTGAGTTGTGGCTCGAGATAGGGGTTAAACACATGACATTACTTGAGTTGTGGCTCGGAATGACATATCTTGAGTTATGACTCGGGATGGCAGATGAACACGAGGAATTCATGAGTTGTGGCTCGAATTGACGAGTGTTGCCGGTATGAGTGTGCGAGTTGTGGCTCGATGGATGGGTCCAGAAGATTGTCCTCCTCGGTATGTAGCCAACGAGTTTGGTAGTCTTGGGACATTACAAACTATGTTCGTATTGGGAACTCCACTTGGCATTACGGAGTGTGGTTCGTAGCAGGTTTCCCGCACGTGTTCTATAAGTTGTGGCTTGTAGGTGTGGCAGCAAGGCATATTGAGGTATTCATCTAAAGATGTACAACATGGATTACATGGTGGTGGCCATGTGGTATGAGATCAAATGATAGAGTTTCTTTGATGTGTGTGCTTATATATATGAATTTTATATATAATTTTTATACTGTTAGCTCACCCTATCTGCTTGTGTTTGGCGATGATCGTGTATTTCATTACACGTGAGCAGATGATGTTGCAAGTGGATCTGGTGAGGCATAGAGCCGAAGCGTGGGCTATCTTGGGAATTTTCTACAGAGTTTTATTGTTTTTACAGATTTTGAGGAATTGTAATAATTGATGCTATCAGACTTTGACTTTGTATTCGACTTTTTATATTTTGGCATTCTTTTTTATTTTTGGCGATGAAATAAATGTTAAATTTTCCCTATTTTGGGAAACGAGAACATAATAAATGAGTTTTATTTATATTTCTTGTTTTTATTATTTAAATCCGTAATATCCGACCAGGATGTTACACTATTGGGCTAGAAATTGTGAGCACGATTGTTGAACCTGATCTGAAAGGAAATCAAATTCAGAAGCAAATCTGGCACCTCAACCTGAGACTAATAATAGGAAATTTGGAAAATGGGTATATACAGTAAAGTATAAAGCAGATAGGACCATTTAACGTTACAAGGCAAGATTAGTAGCTAAAGGATTCACTCAAACTTGTGGGGTAGATTATTTGGAGACTTTTGCCCCGTTTGCTAAGATGAATACTGTCATAGTAATATTGTCGCTAGCAGTAAATCATGATTGGGACCTACAACAATTTGATGTGAAGAATGTATTCCTACATGGAGATCTTGAAGAAGAAATATACATGGAGTTACCTCCTGGTTATGATGAACAAGTTGCTACTAGAATCGTTTGCAAGCTAAAAAAGGATCTTTATGGGCTAAAACAATCCTCGAGAGAATGGTTTGGAAGATTCACCAGAGTCGTGACAAGTTTGGGCTATAAACAAAGTCAAGGTGATCACACTCTATTTATCAAACACTCAATTTCAGTGGGAGTTACAATGTTACTGGTGTATATGGATGATATTATAGTAATTGGGGACGATAAAAAGGAGCAACAAAAGTTAAGTCAACGCCTTGTTGCAGAATTTGAGATTAAGACACTTTGGAGACTTAAATATTTTTTTGAAATTAAAGTGACCCGTTCTAAGAAAGGAATCTTCATATTTCAACAAAAATATATTATTGACTTGCTTAAAGAAACAGGTAAGACAACTTGCAAACCAGCAAGTACTCTGGTTGATCCAAATACAAAGTTAGGAAGTGTAGAGGAGGATATTACAGTGGATAAGGAGATGTATCAAAGACTTGTGGGCAAGCTTATTTACTTGTCCCACACTAGGCCAGACATTACGTTGTTGTTAGTCTAGTTCGTCAATTTATGCACCAACCAAAAGAAGCACATTTGCAAGTTGTCTTTAGAATTGTTCAATATCTAAAAGGGACAGCAAGATGAGGAATTTTGTTTAGACAAAACAATAGTATGAGTATTGAAGCATATATAGATACAAATTATGTTATGCCAGTTGTGGATAAGAAATCAACTACTGGATATTGCACCTTCCTTGTGGAAACTTGGTGACTTGGAAGAGCAAAAAACAAAATGTGGTGGCTAGATCAAGTGTTGAAGCAGAATTTAGAACAATGGCTCAAGGAATATGTGAACTTCTATGGCTAAAGATTATATTAGAATACTTGAAGATAAGGTAGGATGAACATATGATGTTATATTGTGACAATAAATCTACAATTAGTATAGTCCACAATTCGGTGCAGTATGATAGAACCAAATACATCAAGGTGGATAGACATTTCATAAAAGAAAAACTAGACAGTGGCTTGATTTTCACTTCATATGTGTCCACTCAAAATCAACTTGCAGATATTCTCACAAAGGATCTTAACTTTATCAATTTTGAAAGAATTATATTCAAACTCGAAATGAAAAACATTTATTCACCAACTTAAGGAGAAGTGTCAAAATTGTTACTTAATGTATTTTAGGAAAGTTTAAATTTTATTCTCTATCACTGCTACTTGATTATTTGTTGTGAATGCTAGGACTGTATTTCTAGAATAAATCCCACAATTATTGAGATTTGTCTCTCTAGAATTAACCGATTAATATTTCCATACCTGTCAAAAGACTGGTGTACATATAGGTCAATGACCTAATTATTCTTTATTAGAAATAAAATATTCTTCCATCTAAATTTGAGACAAAGAAATATGCATCATTTGGTAGCAGTGATATATAACCACCTGAACAATTTTACCAAAACAGTATTTCATTACAAAATTTCACATTACACTTTACAATTTACCTCACTGCCCTAATACCAATCAAATAAGTATGCTACATACTTTGGTTAATGAAACAAGATACTATCATCACCCAAAGTACAGAATCCAAGTGCTGCTCAAGCCAATAATCCACAATCATGTGCTTCCAAGATCAAGCAAAGGTTCATTTGGTTTGAAACAAGATTGCGTTTTGCTATCACTTCCCCAAAAGCGTTGGCCATGACATCCAACAAATAAGGTATAATGATTGTTCCAATGTGTGGACCTGTGACACTTGCAGCACTTCAATTTTAATGAGATAATTTGTTCAGTGCTCAAGCAAGCCATAGCACTGCTACTGCCAGCAATGCAGCGGATCTGAAGTATATTTCTCTTAGGCTCTTGTCCACCTTTTGAATTATCTCCTCATCTTTCAGTCTTGGCTTTCCACCATTCTTGTTAATGCCAACAATTGTATCCCTTAGCTTATTAACTGCCCAAGAAAGCCAAACCAACCCAAATCCAAACCCTGTGTTGATGAGCTTATAAGAACAAAAGGGAATCCCTCTTCCACAAGCAAGCTTACAGATAACAGATAGCAGAACAGCAAGACCAGTACCGGCAATGCCAGCAGAAAATTGTGTAAGGAGCTCAGGAAGTTCAGGGCCAGATTTCTTGAGAGAGAGAATTGCTGTTTTGCGGTGTTGCCTCTTGTCAACCAATAAGGACAGAAGGCTCTCACATGCATGTAAGTAGTTCTTCTTGAAGAGATCCCTCTCCGTGGCTACTTTCTTGTTCTTCTTTCGTGAAGGCTTCACTTTGACTTTCTCGGGACTGTTAGGCAAAACAAAAACAGCATAATACGTTTATTAGTAAGACTATCCACAACCAGAGACAGAAAAGTCAGCATAAATGAAAGCAATAATGCAGCTCAACTGTAGAACACAGTTCCTCCATGTCATGATCTTGAAAAATTGCACAAGTCTATATGCATTAAAAGAAGCTTTACAAGAAGATAATTCTCCCTCATCAGACTCCTATTCCAAAAAACAGTTTGTAGACTGGATTATCACCAAATGCATAACATGAATGAAATGAAAAGCCTTCAGACCAAAGTTGCATTTATTTTATAGAGAACAGGATGATTGTTAACTGTTTTTTGAATAAAAGTGACTCCTAGACAAGTATATCTTTCACATTTAAAGTGAGGAGGAAAGAGGCAAGTTTTCAGGGAAACATATTTTGCATACCTCCTCAAAGGAACAGTCAATGTAGAATGAATATCCAGCGTGGAGGAAAGACTTTTTACTTCTACTTCTTTGATACTCATCCTGCACATAGAAATTGACAAAGTCAAACAAAAATAGATTGTTAAATATGGAGATTTAAAAGTTCATTAGAAAAGTAATTTAATAGCAACAACGAAAGTTTGAAAAATCAGTTGATTCAAGGAATCACTATGCAGAAACCAGAAAGCAACTAATTTAACTTCAGTAACTAGAATTAATCATGTATTTATAGATTTTGCATTTGTTGCAGAATTAGAAGACAAAATAAAACTAGTGTGTATTTTAGAGAAATTATTTGGTTTTCTTTTATTAGTTTCTGAAAGCATCATCTAAAATAAAAAGGACTATTTCTCAAAAATTAACAGTTAGCAGATGTGCATTAATTAAATTAGTATACATGCACACGTGCTCACAGGCATATGGAGGGAGCAAGTGAAGAAGGAAGTTCGTCTTCATATTGACCAAATTTCAGTTAACTTATATGAAAGCATCCGAAACTTATAGTCGTCCCTCCAATAAAATTTAAAAAGAAAAAAAGATAAGTAATTCTTCACAATACCATAAATATGTACTTTATAAAGAACAAAATTTATGGGCTTTTGTTTTTGTTTTCCAATCAAAACAGAATTTCACCTTCATAACCAATGTCAACCATCACTACATGGATACCAAAGTTAAACTAGTTCTAATTAGGGAACATCAAAACTACCTAGAGCCTACACCTTAGTCTAGACCATACATTAACCATGCCAGATACACAAGGTAATCCATTGTCAATTTAGCACATTTATGGGTAAAATTCTTCATGTAGTTGTCATGAATGCAAAACAACACAGTCAACAAAATTAAGGCTAAATCATGCAAATTGCAAAGATTCCGGTATCTTTCTATACATTAGAGAATAAACACATTTAAAAACATATATTTTTCCAAGCTTTTAAATTAGAAATCGAAAATCTAATTAAATCTGACTCAATCTATAGATCAACAGTCTTTAGACACAATAAATGTTGATTATTCTGTTTTACTATGAAAATGTAATTCTAGTTGACCAGAAGATTTAGAATGTCATGTGATCAATTTGACTCTGAAACAGCTCCAAATAATATGTATACCTGCTGAAGTGTGGAACAAGCATAAATTGTTTTTCACCCTTCCGTAATAAGTATGAGTCAGAAACTACAGAAAGAACATCTTTCATCTCAAGAGCAGTACCCATGAAAGTGACTTGACCATCTGGATGAACTGTGACCTTTGAACTAAAGGCCGAATCTTGAAAAATATCTAGCAAAAGCTTCGGGATGAAGAATTTGCTTTCTGGGATAATAGGTGTCAATGGCTTTTGAGGTTCATCAATGCCTGACAATTGCAAATCCACCAAGTCAGACAACAAAGATATATGTAAACCACCTATACCAGCTTCAGCACTCTCAGACATGATGCACTGCAAAATTTTATCCTGCTGAGAGCATTGTTCAACGATGCCAAAGCCAAAGTGTACTGGGCTTGGATAAGTTCCTGCAACCGAAGTTAAGGAAATTACTAAGTATGACACAGCTTAAAACATAAATTTAATAGTATAAGTCAATAAACATTCATAACAGAAGTAAATGTAGGCTCAATAATTAAATCTACCATCCTCTCAGCAATTACTTATCTCATTCTAGAACCTAGGATGCATCATATCTGAGAAAGAAAACCAACCTTCAGTGATTAGGTATTATGTAATCTTTTTTGTCATCAGGTTTAACATTTCACCACTAAATTAACATGTGAATGGAAAATTATCATTGGATTTAACATTTTGAATACTAAAATGAACGTGTGAAAGAATGAGATACATTCAACACATAGCAGAGACACACAACCTTTTATAACAAACTGAAACAGTATTTGCAGAATTACTAGTTATTACATCACCAACAAATAGTATTTCAGTTTTGTGGCTACGAGCTACACAAGTTGGAATCGAGCAATCAATCATATAACATTGAAGAACGAATCAGCAATCAAATGGCTGGATCCAATACAACTTAGTGAGCTGCGTGCACACCTTGAACATCAATAAGCATGGGTCTTTGAGTCGACAAGTTCACGTTAACAATCTGGTCAGAATCGAACCACTTTTGCTGGGGCTTGGTTGTCTCAAATGGATTTAGTGGAGACTCATATCTGATCATTTCTGGTCTCAGTACAGGAGAAGGCAATAATGGTTGACAACCCTGTCTCACAAAAATTCAAGGAAAAAAAAGAAGAAAAGGCACTGATTAGCAGGACCATCAGTAACAAACTCTAGCACGATTTTCAATACAAAAAATTATTTATTGATTCATAAACTGGAGTACCGTAAGGGCACTCAGCACACTAAACTATCTTTCTTTACAAGAATTTCACCAAAAACATTAATTGTGAAAGAGAAAAGGTATCGAAGTCAATTCCAGACTTCACTTATGCTCAATAGGCCACTCTTTGAATTTTAAGAAACAACTTATTAATACTAACAAAATTTTAAAATATGAATCATACGTTAAAAAAAAGAGAACCCTTTTTCATTCAGAGACCCACCAAAAGGATTAGGGTATAAGTATGCAAAAAGTTGCCACCACCAAATCATAAACCAGATTCTTTACCTTGGTAATGGTGCTCCCAACCATGGGCAAATCTTGCTGCAAAGCAAGTCCCACAGGGCATCCATGAGAAGCCATCAAACACAGCTTCTGCAACATTTTTTCGGTGTTGGGAAAAACAAGGTTTTGGAAACCAAAACTCTCTCCTTTCGTGGCTCTGTTGCACTTACGACCCCATCAACTTATCCCCACCAGGGCCAGAAATCCGAAAGATTTTCCGCAACAAATTCATTGGGTGGTACCAGAAATTTAAAATATAAAAATAAAAAGTCGTTTTATGTGATCCATTTGTTTAAACCGAACACTTCCGAAATTGGAGGAATCAACGCTCCGTGGGATGAGAAAACACACATGTTGTCTCTTCTTCCCCTCGGACTTGGACATGTTGGGTGGGTTTTTACTGGGTGCCCTAAGTCTCACATACTCTGCCACTCGAGATTCATCTCTACCGCTCATTATTTTCTTCTTTTGATCTGGACGGTTAATATGATAATTGAGTTGTGACTTTCCGTGGTCCACGTGTCATAATTTTATATGCCCTACCAGCTCCTAACGGCACATCATACACCATTTGTTTCTCAAAAAATCTCTGCTCGATGGGGCCCGGCTTTAGCAGGTTTCGTCTTCCTCTTTTGGACGTTTTTTTGGGTAAAATTCTGCAAGTTGATTTATGCACAGAATTCATTTTTTCCATTGTAATTACTGATGCTCCTAATCATCAAGAAATAAAACAAATTACAGATACATTTGTTTGTGACTTTTAGTTCTTTTTTTGGTAGATTTTTTAATATGAGAATGGTAAATGGATTATTATTTAATATTTTTCTAACTTTTTAGGTGTTTTTATAAATGGATTATTAACATTCAACATTAACCAACTATATAACCTGTTAATGATCATTCACTTCATTTTTTATTAAAATACTATTGATTGATTTGGATGATCTGGATGTAATTACTACTATATTATATAATTTTTTTATAAAACTAATTAATAACACTTTTATAAAAATATATTATATAGTTCAAATATATTTTAATAAATACACTAAATTCCAAAGTTTAATCATGTTAAGATATTAGGTTATGCCATAACAAGTAATACTTAATTCAATTTGGTTTCATAATTTAAATTTTAAAATAAAATTCTTAATATATAAACC
>Ga0209389_1005452_pt1 | contig 10830 bp, 6 predicted proteins | sample CowpearedBW_FD_187526 | JGI IMG/M metagenome (GOLD analysis project Ga0209389, IMG submission 187526) | Root nodule microbial communities of legume samples collected from California, USA - Cow pea red BW (SPAdes) (version 2) | ecosystem: Host-associated > Plants > Roots > Nodule | place: USA... | reverse complement strand
TATATATATATATATATATATATATATATATATATATATATATAATATAATAAGTTAGGAATTTGTTAATAATATTATCGTGGATTTGTTAAGAACTCTCCATGATCAATAAATGGTCTTTGTTGGTTATTCTCTAATCATTGTCAAGTTGAATATTGAAAATATAGCAATATCATTAATCTTTTCAAGGTCTCATTTCAATAAGAAAATAATTGCATATTAGTACTATTATTTATTTTCATTTAATTGTCTACATATGCAAATGATCAAGTATAATTTATATCTCCAATCTGTTATGCAATATTGAAATGATTATATTTAAATACACTACTATCTTTTTTACTTATATTATATTTTTTTTCTAAATTATTTTTTTATGATAGAATAGAACTGATATTATATAAAATGAACTTATTTCTCATTTTTAATGAATCTCTTGGATTATATACTTTCAAACTCTTGGACGAATTTGTAGAAAAAATCAAATATAACGTACGAAAATAAGTATAAAACGACTATACTTTCAATGCTGATCATATTATATATGAAATAAAGCACATTAAAAAAGAAATTCTATAATGTACGATTAAAATCTTGAACCGTAGTACTTTTTATTTTTTATAATAAAAAATAATTGTAGAGTTTGGTTCTTTGAATAAAGGAAAAAAACAAAAACATGAGAAATATTCTTGGCGTGCTTTCAGTGGTTGGGTGTGTGTTGTGTCATCCATTCTTCTCCGACACATTTATCATTCATTGAAAATATCACATCTTAAATACTATTAATATAAATATAAATATAAATATAAATATTAATATTAATATTAATAGAGAAGAATTTGGGCCATGGTTACTGCTTTGAGCCACCACAAAGGTCTCACCTACCTTTGAATAGGACACCATATATGAAAAGTGTTTAAGATATCATTTATGTACTATACTATACAAGATATTTCTTTCCACAACCAGAAAAACCTATAGCACTCATTGAGCATCACTTACCCATATTCAAAAATCTTTAAAAATGTGATAGTTTCGATAATTTTGAAAGAAATTTGCACAATTTTGTGAATTGTTTGATTTTTGAGTTTTACTTATATTTGAAATCAGATGAAATTTATATTATTTAGTTTAGGGCAAAAAGTTACCAAAATTTGATAGTTATGTACAAAGGTTGCCATATGGAATTTGATAATGTATGACAACACGATTGTCAAGTAGAGATTTAAGTTTATTAGTGTATTTTACTTGTTTAATTATATTATTGTGACGTTTTTGAAAGTAAAAAAGTTAAATATATTTGTAGTGGTTTAATTTATAAGCAAAATTAGAATTTACATGAGTTAAACTTTGATATATTTTAGTCTCTAAAATTTAAGAATTAATAAATAGAATTCTCTCATCTCAACGATGTTAATTCTTTTATGTGTTAAACAAATTTTCTTACTAACATTTGGGTTGAGACGTGTCAACGGTGTAAATAACTTAAACGTCAACTTGAAGGGTCATGTCAAAAAGTTGTAACACAATTGGTTATGATGACTATATTTATTCATTTTTAAAATCCGGTATCTAAATAATATCAAAGTTTAAAAAGTAAAAATATTTAACTAAAAAAAATAATGAATGAACATGATTATTTTTATTTGTAGATGTTCATTATTCTATAATATATATATATATATATATATATATATATATATATATATATATATATATATATATATATATAAAATTAGGATAAAAAATTCTTGTATCTTTAGAAAAATATTGTTACAATTGATATTTGATAATATTAAAAGAACAACCTCAAATACAACATTATTATATTTTAATTTGGATGGAGACAAAGTCATATAAGTGGATTGATTCAAATTATTGAACGGGTCCTGGTTGTCGGGCTCGTCCAGGTCGTCAAGTCCATCCGGATCATTAGTTCCATCTGGGTCATTGGGCTTGTTCGAGTTGTTGAGCTTGTTTGGTCAATCTGAGTCGCCGGGCCCGTTTAGATCATTTAGATCGTTCGAGTAGTCTAGTCGATCTCTGGCCTATCCAGGACGTCTGGGTCGTTAGGCTCGTCCTGCTTGTCGAGCTCGTCCAGGTCATCAGGCCGATTCTGGTAATTGGGTCGTCCGAGTCGTCGGGCTCGTTTGGGTTGTCAATTTTGTCCCGGTCATTAGGCTCGTCCGGGTTGTCGATCTTGTTTCGGTCGTCAGGCCCGTTCGGGTTGTCAGTCTCATCCAAGTCGTTAGGCATGTTTGGGTCATCAGGCCTGTTTGGATCATCGGGTCTGTCCTGGTTGTCAGGCTCGTTTGGGTTTTCGGTCGAGTTCGTATCATTGGGACTGTTAGGGTCGTTGGTCCCATCTGTGTTGTTCGGCTTGTTCGAGTCGTTGGGCTCGTCTAGGTTGTTGGTCGAGTCATGGTCGTCGGGCTCGTCCGGGTTGTCGAGTCCCTCCGGGTCGTTGGGTTAGTCCGGATTGTCTCGAGTCTGAGTCGTTAGGCCCTTTCGGATCATCGTTCACGTCCGGATTGTTGGGACCACTCGATCAATCTGAGTCGTCGAGCACGTTCTAGTTGTTCAGTCCGCTCGATCAATCCGAATCATCAGGCATGTCTAGGTTGCTAGAAAGTTTAATAATATATTTTAAAATTAATATAATTTTCATGTTTAAGAAGAAAGTTAATGGACTGATCCTGACCTACAAGTCTTTTTGTGAAACTTTTGACCGTGTGAATTTTTTTATGAAGACTTTTTTTAATGTAAGATTTTTCTGCCCTAATCCACATGAGTCAGAACCAAACCTAAGATTGTAGAACTGGTTGATCAGAGACTAATATGCGACATGTTTTAGTGTGTAAAATAGAACCAGTCATAGGCCGTATCATTAATTTGTCTATGTTGTGTTTTTAGCTTAATAGCTATTATCGTAATAATTACAATCTTTCACCTTGTTTTCATTAATGTTTTTATCATAATAATTTGTTGAAACAGGATACATGTGAAAATATATAAAATTTAATATAAAACTTTGGGACTTGAAGTTTTACTAATTTATAGGAAAATATTTCTAAGATTGTGTTTGGAAATAATTTAAAAGAACATTTCATTTTTTAAAATAATTTATAATTTTTTAAAGTAAAATAAATTATTTGGATAAAAAAAATTAAGAACTTTTTTATACACAAATAAGCAAGATATTGAAATTTCAAATACACTTAATAAAGAAGAAATTTAGAATACCATATTCACTCTCTATTCAATAAACACACCTTCTGCTCTTCTACTCTTCTACTCACTTATCTCTCATCTCACAAACTTTCTTTGCTCTCTTTGCGCGCATTCTCTTCTATTTCAAGAATTTTCTCTTTTATGTTCTTCCTTTATTATCAGGTTCATTTCTCAACTTTATAATCTAACTTTTGTTTATTTTGTATTATATGGTTTCATGGATCTAGAGTTTCTTTTTCTGTCTATTTTGGGTTGCAACAAAACCAACACTTATATCAGTTGTTTAACATGCAATTAGTTAATAACTTGTCTGATTAAGGCACATCCCTTAATTTGGAATGTGTCATTTCTGCAACTAAACGAATTTACTTACTTGTCTACCATCTATTTGATGAAATGTTAATCGTATACTTTTAAGTAGAGATTTAGGGAAAGGAAATTTACCTTACAATACATAACATGAATTACTTAATAGTCTAAGAGTTTATAGTTTTCTTATAGTAATCAATGAGGTATGACTTTTTTTGTATTTGAGGGTCAATTTGATGTTAAATTTATAAAATAGGGTTCGTTGAAATTTTTTTTGTCAAACAGGGTCAAGTCGTGAGAGTGAAAGACGACATTACAGGTGAAGTCGTCCTCCATCCTAATGTCGTCTTCCATCCAGCCAATTTCTCTTTTTTTTTTTTCTAAAAAGCAAAGTTGTTCTATGTGAGGACGGTTTCTATCTACGTGAAAATTGAAGTCGTCCTTTAACACAACGACTTCACTTTTCCTTTTTTTTTAAGCATTTAATTAATTAATTAATTTTGAGAATTGATTTGTGGGGGGCAACTATGCCACGTCGCTCTTCCACTTGCCACTCTCCAAATCGAAATGCATCACGAAGAACGGTCCCGGGGTGGTGAAGTACAAGCCGTCGTGGAAGAAAGTACCATGTTGGAGGCAACTGTCATTGAGGAAAGCATGGAACCCCTGGAAGCGCCTCCAGGAGTGGTGGTCGGAGTTGTAGACGAAGGCGAAGTTTGAAGAAAGGAGCATCAAGTTGTAAGTGAAAGGGGTAGTGAGAAAAGAGAGGTGGGTGAAGTGAAGAGAGAGTTGGGGATTAGATGGTTCTGGAAAACTTGACAAAGAGGTTGCATACGAGTTAAATGCTTTAAAAAAAAGAAAAAGTGAAGTCATCATCTTAGAATACGACTTCACTTTTCACGTAGACAGAAATCGTTTTCGCATAAGACGACTTTGTTTTTTTTTTCTTAAAAATAAAAAAGAGAAACTGGTTGGGTGGAGGACGACTTCACTTGTAATGTCGTCCTCCACCCTTACGATTGTTGGTATCGTGCAGCGAAATGTTTAGCGTTTGGACAAAAACCAAGAAGGGGGTGAATTAGTTTTGAGTATTAAAATTAATACTTTAAAAATTTTCCGAAATTTTACTGATTAATTTGATATTAGTTCCTTTATATGCAACAGTAGTATCAGTATAGAGATGGAGAAGAAGATAGAACACAAGTATTTATATTGGTTCAGATCAAAAGATCATACGTTCAGTTGTTAATCTCTTCAAATAAAGAGATTAACTCAATCACTAACAAATATCAAATTACAATAAGATAACAAAAGAATAGGGAAAGAAAACACCTCTCTTGAAAACACAAGAGATGAACACCTTTCTCTGAATCACACAGAGAACCTTGACCTTAGCTTTCCTAGCAACAACAACACTCAATCTCTTAGAAAACCCTCTCAGGAAAAGTTATCGCTCTACCCACACTAGTTTTTTCAAAGCTCTTTTGAGAACACTCAGAGAACTCTCTTTGCAATCACATCACTAGCACTCTAGCTTCTCAAAAAGGTAAGTTCGAAGTAGCTTTGTTGTTCCTTAAATAGGGGTTTCAAAAATTAGGTCAAAAACTAAACAGTCACGTTCAAACTGACAGGGTGATAATCGATTATTCCAGTGTGTTTTCTAAAAACAAAACTTTGAGCAAGATAATTGATTATTCCAGTGCTTTTCTGAAAAAATTGGACTCAGCTCAGGATAATCGATTATCACAGTGATTTTTACAAAAATGCAAGAGTTATGATCTGACTGTTAATTCTAAGCTATTCTAAGCACTTTAAACATTTTACAAGATAACTTTAAACATAAAACATTTGTCTTCATATTGTCTTCTAGATGACTTTTAGGTTTCTTTTATCATCATTAAAATCTTGCTTCAGCATCTTAAGTTGTCTTTTGCTTTTACCAACAACTTGACCCTGTTTGGCAAAAAAAAATTCAACGGATCATATTTTACAAATTTAACATCAAATTGACCCTGAAATGCAAAAAAACCATGAGGTATCAAGGCACATCCCTATAAGATATCTCATTTCATGCAATTTAACCAATTTACTTACAATCTATTTGATGAAATGCTAACCATATACCATTTTTTTTTCAAATAGGAAATAGATTTTTTTTTCTATTGTCTAAAATACTAACATATTAATTTGATAAAATGTATAGAATAAATAATTAAAACAAATATCATTGGTTCAAAGAATATGTAACATTTTACAATCTTGGATTTGAAGTTTCCAAATGACTAAGAGTATATTTGGATGAAGTAACTTAAGAAGATAATTAATTAATTTAAATGATTTAGAATTTTGTATCATAAAATAAACTCTTTGGCAAGAAAGTAAAATAAAATTTAAGAATTGTTGTAAGACACTTCAAATTAATAAAAAAGTGTACATTCAAATACACTTAATAAAGAAGAAATTTGAAATTTAATATTTCCTCTCGACTTCTCTGATTTGCACTCGCTCTTACTTTCAGCTTATGTTATCTTTGCTCTCATAGTAGACATTCTCTTCTCTTCAAAATACTTTCTTTCTCTATTTTCCTTTGCCATAAGTTTTATTTCTTAAATTTATAATTTAAATTTAATTATTGTATGTATCATTGTCTTGTTTTATTTCAGGTTGCAACATAATTAAACACTTTTATCAATAATTTAGTTAGTTATTTGATTAATTTGTTTTTAGTCTAATAGTTTTCAACTTATAGTGTAATTGTATTAAAGCTTGCATAAATGATTGAGACTCCCTTAATCAGCTTGATGAGTAGTGTTTAGCTATAAACCATTTTGTGCAATTTAGTCAAATTATGTGTTTGCTCACTATATGTTTGATAAAAAGCCTAAGCTAATATTACTGATAATCATATACTTTTTTAAGTAGGAAAAGAGATTTTAATTTAAATCATACATAGCATGACTTAATAGTAAGAGATTAAAATTTTCTTAGTGAACTAAAGGGTAGTTTTCTACCTAGTTAAATTAAAATGTGAATTTAGCAAAGTTTTCAAAGTTGGACAGATCAATCAATTGTAGCAAGAACTAATTTCTTAACCATTTTATTTCTAATAAAATTTTAAAAAATAAATATGTTTGTTTAAAAGTATCTTGCATTTAACATTTATTTACCGAAATCAGTTTGATGGCGAATAAAATTAAATTTTGAATAGTATTTTGACTACTTTAATAATAGATCATGTTTTAACATGTTAAGTCAATTTAGTGATTGAGTTGTGAAGATTTCATGAACCACACTTTTTATGTAATTTTTTTTAAACCTCTGTAGGAATTAGATTTACCTTTTTTCTCTTGTCAAACATTCTAGCATACTAACTTGTGACAAAAATGTTTATAATAAATATTAAAAAAATTGATCATTGTCTCAGAATATGTAAGCTTGTACAACTTTAGATTTGAAGTTTCAAAATGTCCCCTTTTAGTGGCAGAGGAAACATAAAACAAAAGCATCTTCTTAATACTATAGAAGAAAATATATAATTTGAATGGTTGAAATTTAGAAATAATTGATAATTAAAAATTTTACTCCAATAGTAAATCTTTTGGGTGTCACCTGTGACTTGGTAAAGTTATAGCAAAAGCTTTTTTAAAATTATTATTAAAACTTTTCAAGTAGGACTGTCAAAGTGGATTTAACTCATAAGATTTCCACAAAAACATAAACAAACTTTTCTACTAGTATTTCTAGAAAAAAAATATATATATAAAACATAAACTATAAACTTAAGATATTACATAAATTGTATGAATAAGTTTCAAAAAATTACTTTAGTTCATAAAAAGCATTGAATTAACTTTGGAGACAGAAGTATTCATGAAAAAGTTTTTAAAACAAACCAAAACTTGCACTAAATATTTTACCAAAAAGAGCAATCGGGAAATAGAATACTAACACTACTAACAATCTTTATTAGCCCTACAACCAAATGAGAACAAAGATAGTATAGGAGGCATCTAGAATCATTATAGCACACCATGTACCAAAGGGCATTTAATTTTCATAAACTTGACATTGCAATAAAAAAAAAAACATACTTAGTTATTTGCCATGAACTGTAAACTAATTTGCCATGAACTGTAGACTAAGAACAAGACCTAAAGGTAAATTAATCACGCAGTTATGGTTGCTGCATTATGCAAACAGAAGATAACATGCAGAAAACATATAAACTCTACCATAAATTGCACTACTGTTGAGCACATTGCACTCGGTGACCACCAGAAGGACCTTCATCTTCATCTTCATCGTATGCCTCCCGGTAATGGTGTTGATGCTTTCGTTTCATCTCCTCCTTCAAGTTCACATCATGCAAAGTGGTCTCCTCACAGTCATCAAGCTCTGCATCTGAAATGCGCTTGCTGCCCTTCTGAGGTAATACCTTTTCCAATAACTGGCATTGATCAGGGGAAATAAACCCTGAGTCTGGGAATTCAACATTGAACTGGATGTAGAGTCGACCCTTCATGAATGGCCTGTTGTGTTGTGGCATTCCCTCATCATTTATTGCTTTAGATTGACCTACATAGCAGAATTTAAATGCATACTCAGAAAAATTGAATAAAAAGGTTGAATGAAACTGAGGGATGACAATGCAGGCCATGCAGGCAGGTCTACAGGCCCGCATGAAAAAGTCCCGGACTGGCTGAGTATTTTAGCCTGCTGCCCATTTAGGCCCACCCTGCATAACCCACACAGGCCAACAATGGGTTCACCTGCATTTGACTTACATATTAGGGATGGCAATGCAGGACAGCTTGCCCCCATTTGGCTTGCATAAGAAACACACAGGCCAACAATGGGTTGACCTGCATTTGACTTACATATTAGGGATGACAATGCAGGACGGCTCGCACCCATTTGGCTTGCATAAGAAACACAGGCTAATTTCTTTGGTCTGTAAGAATTTTAACAACTTTATTTTATTTAATTGAATCAGTAGAAATAATTTCTATAAGCCCATTTCTTGAAGTAATATTCATAATTTTTAAGTACATTACTATTGAAAATAGAAAAATAGAAATAACTTTGAAGTGGACTAAAACAAGAGAAGAAACACAAATGAAAGTTGCTTGAAAGAAAGAAGTGTTGTGGTAGTGCTGCTGGATTTTAGGAATTTAAGTAATGCATGAAACTCCAGCTATCTATACTCCCGAAATTTTTTATTACCTGGCTTGATGACTTCCCCAGGGTTTGATTTGATCAGTAATTGCCTGCCATCAAGATGTGTGATAGCAAACTGGAAGCCACAGAGTGCCTCACGTAAGCTGAGATTGTGATCAATGAAGAGATCATCTCGCTCCCTTCTGAACTTTGGGTGCTCCTTCACTGCCAATACTAAAACAATGTCCCCTGTCAATGCATCAGGCTGCAACAAGTAGGAGTTCATTTGATGTAAGAAACCAACATTACCAACTCAAATGCAATAACACACATAGAATACAAAATGTAACCACTTACAGCTTCATCAGCTTGTCCTTCAAAAACAATCTTCTGACCCTGCTGCATCCCCTTTTCAACATGCACCTCCAGTACCTTCTTTTCATGAGTAACCTTGTTTCCTTTGCACTGAGGACATTTATCTCTCTCACTAATAACCTCACCTGCATCAATGAAATATGAGATTGAGAAAACATCATAAAACAACCTGACAAATATGGAAAACAATGTTTCCATTACCAGATCCTTTGCAGTCCGAGCAGACATGCTGCATTTGTTGAATCATGCCTAGTCCTATCTGCCTTCTTGTGACCTTCATACCAGTGCCTTGGCAACCAAAACACCTACTAGCTGCTCCACTTTTTGACCCTTTCCTGAATTATCAATAATTGAATGTGAATTCATTGTTATTGTTATAGCTTATTATTTGTCAAATTCTGACAAAAACATCAGCATAAAGATGCAGGATTATAATTATATAATTAAATTCTACAACCACAAACTAAGACATACACATGCACTAATAGGTGCAGTGGAGAGAGAACAAAGAGGTGTTAGAGAAAAATAAATAAACAGACTCTGTCTGAAAGATAGGACAGAGTTGTTGAAGTGATACATACAATAACACATGATACTATATCTCACAATCTACACAGAAACAATCATTCCACACAATAGACCATACAATCCACACAAATATGATGTCACTATAGCTGTAAAATCATGTTTAATAGACAACCATGCATATTATGCACTAATACAAGTAAATTCCCACATATCTCTTTCTCAGTTTAAAAGACATCTTAACATGCTCCATCTGGGATTCCACATGGACAGCAAGGAAATATTGAACATTACTAAAAACATATTAACCTAATACCATATATTTTTTGGACAAAGTAAAGGTGAAAGAGCATATTGATTACACTGTGATATGAAATACAAACAGTCTGAGAAGACATGCTGCATTTGCAAAGAATTAAAGTGATTGAATCTCCGGTTAGTTAGCTCGCGTGTTCTCCAAATAAAGTAGATGTACGAAAATATAAACACAAATAGGTGCATACCCTTTACATTTTGGGAAAATATAAACACAAGTAGGTGGTGCATACCCTTTACATTTTGGGCATAAAACATTTCTAGAAAGAGATAATTTCTTAGTTGCACCATTATAGACATCCTCCAAGGACACTTTTAAAGAGTGCACCACATCTTCACCATGTTTTTGTCTTCTGCCTCGAGAACTACCACCACCTAAGAGATGATAGTAATAGTGATTTGGTTAATATTACAACATTGATGATTCACAAATGAACTGAAATAGCATAAATTTAAAAGTTCACCACCAAAGCTTGATCCTCCAAAAAATGACTCAAATATATCAAATGGATTATGAAACGAGCCACCTCCTCCTCCTCCCATCCCTTCTTTAAGGGCATCTTCCCCATACTGATCATACAATTCTTTCTTCTCCGAATCACTTAAAACTTCATATGCTTGACCTAACTCCTTAAACTGATACAAGAATCAAGTATTTGGTATTAGAACAGAGTACAACATGAAGTTAGCAGGTTTTCAAGTACCAAGTGAATAACATGCTTCATATAAACATATAGAATTAAAACACACAATATAGCTTGCTCAAGTCTTCTGCATGCAACATTAATATATCAGATCTGTTGACTATTTACAATATACTATAAGAGGTACATGCAGAACCACTAGTATAAGATGTGTAAAGTTTATATGATGAAATCAAACTGTGAACAGAGGTCCAAGTAAAGAGCTGGGTATATT
>Ga0209389_1005447_pt1 | contig 10838 bp, 6 predicted proteins | sample CowpearedBW_FD_187526 | JGI IMG/M metagenome (GOLD analysis project Ga0209389, IMG submission 187526) | Root nodule microbial communities of legume samples collected from California, USA - Cow pea red BW (SPAdes) (version 2) | ecosystem: Host-associated > Plants > Roots > Nodule | place: USA... | reverse complement strand
GATGCCATTAGGACTTATGCTATTCATGCAGGGAGAAATCTGAAATTCTTGAAAAATGATAGTAAGCGAGTTAGGGTTGGTTGTTTGGGTGCACATAATGGTATGCATATTGTTCCTATGTTTTTAGCTGGAAGATTTGGCAATTAAGGAAACTACTTGATGTTCATTCTTGTAGCAGGGAGTTCAAGATTAATATGATTAAAGCAAAGTGGCTTAGTGAAACCTTGGACCGAACTTTAATAGAGAATCAAAAGCTAAAGATAAATGATGTAAGACAAAGGGTTTTAAGAAAATGGAATACACATGTGTCAATATCAACAACTCGTAAAGCAAGGGCAATGGCTGCAGATATAATAGATGGGTCATTTAAAGAGCAATATAAAAGAATCTACGACTATGCACATGAATTACTAAAATGTAATTCTAGATCAACTATAAAAATCAAAGTGGAAAATGACAATGATGAAGCAATTTTTCAGAGGTTTTACTCCTATTTAAAAGCATGTAAAGATTCATTTGTCTCCTGTAGACCCATCATAGGTTTGGATGGTTGTTTTTTAAAAGGAAAATACGGAGGGGAGTTGTTGAGTGTTGTGGGTAGAGATGTTAATGATCAGTTACTGCCCTTAGCGTATGCTGTTGTGGAAGTTGAAAACAAAGAAACTTGGACATGGTTCTTGGAATTGCTTATTGGTGATCTTGGAGGTATTGACATGTGTGGGACAATGACCTTTATGTCTGACTAACAAAAGGTATGGTTAATTTATGTTCAATTCATTAATTTTTGTTTATTGTTGTAAATATTAATAATGTAATCATTGCACAGGGATTAGTGTTTGCCATTCAGGATCTATTACCCACTATTGAGCACAGGTTTTGCATGAGGCATCTATATGCAAATTTCAAAAAAAGATTCTCTGGCCAAAAATTAAAAATACTCATGTGGAAGGCTGCTAGGAGCACACACCCAGCAGTTTGGGAAAGAGTGATGTTAACAATTAAAGAGCTCAATATTGATGCTTACAGATACCTTATTGCTATACCTCCAAGGTATCTCTATCTCTATAATATTTTTGTACAAATACCTTATTCATGTGCATATCAATACTGGCGCTATTATTGATGCAAGTTCTGGTCCAAATCTAGATTTAGTGGTCGAGCCATATGCAATTGTCAACAATATGAGTGAAGCATTTAATAGTGTCATAGTGGATGCTAGAGGCAAACCCATAATCACCATGCTTGAGGAAATAAGAGTTTATTTAATGGAATGGTGGGCCACCAAGAGGAAAAAGGTTACAACTTTTGAAGGAAACATCTGCCCTAAGGTCCTTGGCAAACTACATAAGGAAAATGAGTTAACCAAATATTGATCTCAAGGTTAGGTTTTTGTCTTTTTTTAACACAATCAACTTATTCGTGTACTAATATTTGTAATGATATTTGCAGTTGGTCAGGAGAAAAGCTATTTGAAGTGAGGCACATATCCATGGTTGGAGATAAGTACACAATCAATGTGGATGCTCAACATTGCAGTTGCAGGAAATGGCTTCTGACTATTATCCCTTGCTGTCATGTTATTGCAGCAATGAATTTCATCAATGTCAATGCTGAGGACTTCATACCAATTTGGTTCAGAAGATCCACCTACGAAGAAATATATCAATCTATCATCTTTCCAGTCAATCATGAAGTCTTATGGGAAAGAACTCCCTACCCTGACGTTCATCCACCACATAAGAGGATCTTACCAAGAAGACCCAAGAAAAAAAAGGTTGGAAGAGTGGGAGTTGAGAAAGGATAACACACAAATAAGCAAAGGAGGTCACAGAAAAAAAAATGTAGCATATGCCGTCAGATTGGCCATAACAGGAACAATTGCCCAGATAAACATGTGGATGAGTAGACTGCACCACTTGTTGAAACTGCACTAAATGCCCTAACTAAACCATATGCTAACCATGTTGAGGAAACTGCAACACCTGTTGAGACTGCACCAGATGCCCAAACTGCTGAGAATGCAACAACTACTGAGAATGCACCAACTGCTAAGAATCCACCAACTGCTGAAACTCTAACAACTCAACCACCAAGGAATGAAGTGGAGAGTCAAGTAGCACCACTACCAGCACCAAACGAACCATCTCAGCAGTTTAGGATGAAATTATAAATTATGAGGAGGCCATGATAGCAGCTACAAACGTCTTAGTTATTTTTTGGATTTTTTGATGTAGAATTTGTTAACATGAGAAGCCAAGGTGGCTTGCTTCTTGAAGATCTGATGAAGATTGAATTAAGCTCTTTTGAACTACCTTGAAGCCATTACCATTAGAATGAAGCCTACATTGATGAAGGAAAGGTGATTTGATGATAACCATGTTGATCAAGGCTGGAACGTGTGCTCTCCATGTAGTTACATCATTAAGAAAGTGTATTTGAAGTTTGTAATTCATATTGTAGACTTTGTAGCATTAATTAGATGTATTTGGTCTTAGGTGTATCTTTTAATCTGTTGAATGGTTTTCCAACAGGTTAAAATGTCTCTTTTAGTTTGTTGAATGGTTTTTAAACAGGTTAAAAGGTTGGCTGCAGTAGTCTTAAACTGCAACAAACTCAATCAGTTGATTTAGTTTTTAATCGACTGATTTCACTTAAGTCAAGTGAAATCAACCGATTGATTTGAAAATCAATATGTTGAATTTCATAACAGTTTGACTATATAAGCTGTAATTTTCGAAAGAGAGGTTTGTTGATCATTTTAGAGCGCGAATTTGTTCTGGAAATGTGTGGATACTCTCTCCTTCGTGATCATACGTGTTGCAGTTGTTGAAGATTGATCTTGGATCAATTCTTGGAGCTTTTGGCTTGGTTTGAAGCTTGGAGAAAGTGGTTTGTGGTAGGTTGGGTTGTGCTACCACTGAGGTATTACCATTGGAATACCTTGTAGTTAGGTGTGTCTTTTAATCTGTTGAGTGGTTTTTCAACAGGTTAAAATGTCTCTTTTAGTTTGTTGAATGGTTTTTTAACAAGTTAAAAGGTTGGCTGCAGTAGTCTTAAACTACAACAAATTCAATCAATTGATTTAGTTTTTAATCAACTGATTTCACTTAAGTCAAGTGAAATCAACCGATTGATTTGAAAATCAACCTGTTGAATTTCGTAACAGTTTGACTATATAAGTTGTGATTTTTGAAAGAGAGGTTTGTTGATCATTTTAGAGCGTGAATTTGTTCTGGAAACGTGTGGATACTCTCTCCTTCGTGATCATACGTGTTGCTGTTGTTGAAGATTGATCTTGGATCAATTCTTGGAGCTTTTGGCTTGGTTTGAAGCTTGGAAAAAGTGGTTTGTGGTAGGCTGGGTTGTGCTACCACTGAGGTTTGATCTTTCTCAAGCTTTGTGTGTGTGCCTAGTGGTTTTCCAGGTCTGCAAAAGGGTTCTTGCTGTGCTGGTGTGATTCTTGTGTGATTCAAGAGTCTTTTGTGGTGTTTTTGCATATTTTGGAAGTGTAAGGGTGGATACTTTGTAAAACTTTTGAAATAGTGCAAAATCAAGCTCAGGTTGCCTTGACAAACTGGATGTAGCTCAGGTTTGAGTGAACCAAAATAAAAATCTCGTGGTGTCCTCTCTTCTCTAACCTTTCTCTCTTGCATTTTCATTTTAAAGTTTAAAGAACTTGTGCTTTAATCATCTTTTTCATGATCTTGCATGTTTTCATGACATTTGCAGCATTGAGCATGTTTGTATAATCATTTAGAACCTGTCTTGACCATTCTTGTGCATTGTTTCTGGTTTAAATCTCAAATCTGCATTTCTGCATTTTTCCCAGTATTTCAGTCGACTGTTTTTCTGTTTCAATCGATTGATTTACCATAACAAAATTTGTTTAGTAAAATCAATTTGTTAACTCTATTTTTGATCGACTGAAAGTATATTGTCCAGCACCTTTTGCATCCTAACTTGGTGATCTATTTGATTCAATTAAAGATGGTTTTTAGTAAGCAAAGATAGCCTAAATTTTTAACTAGCCAATTTAACCCCCCTTTCTTGGCTTTTCAACCATTTCAAAACTAACATAATTCATTATTGATGTACTGTATTTTTGGAGGAGGCCATGTAGGCAATTATATGTATTTTAACTTTCCTTAAACTTCATTCAATTTCACTTTTGCCAAACATTTGTGTACTGCATTTTGATGAGGATGACTTAATGTTATGAATTTAACTTCTTCCAGACTTAGATCAATTTATTTTTTTTCAAGCTTAGATCAATATCACTTACTTCAATGCTCATATTAAGATATCATTTTGAACAGGTTGGGACTAATATCAATATAACCAAACTAATTCAATTCTTCATTTAACAATAGTACAAAACATATTGGACTTGAAAAGATTACACACAACAACAGTACGAAAAATACAATTACAACACAAGTGAACCTTATTACTAATTGTAGCCTCTTCTCAGCAACCTTCAATGACTTCTCCAAATCATTAATATGCCTCCTTTGTGTCATGATGATGAAATCCTTTTCATCAACATCTTCTTCACACCACCATTTGAAAAAGTTGCAGTCCACATTATTGGAACCACCACTCTATAAATTAATAAACCAAAAAATTAAAACCAATTTATTATTAACACAAAAATAAAAACAGCTTGTACACTTAATCTCACCTTGTAATTGGAACAACCCCAAAATTTTCTACCAATATTAATATTTTTTAGAGTTCTTGCCATCCTCAAAGTTACCATCTAATATTGACTTGACCCATGACATTGATAATAACTTGATATGTGGCACTAGCATTAAACTATCACGTGGTACTAACGATATCACGTGACACAATGTTGACTTGACTCGTGCACAACTTTTTTAAATTTCAAAAAAAAAAAAGCACGAACTGACATGTGACATGCATCATTCACTCTCCATTAACTATTTAAATGGCATTACAAAAAGAATTAAATTGAATAAAATTGACTAAAATTAGAATCCTATTAAACATCCAAAAAAAAATGACTTCATTGAATAAAGTAAAAGAATATAGGACCAAAATTATATTTAAACCTAACTTTTATAATTTTCTTCATAATTAAGAATCATAATGTCTAAAGTAGCCTTTTTGAACTCTTCATTTAATTCGTTAGCTTACCTTGTAAGAAACCCCTTAAGGTGTGTTTAGGGTTTGAACTTGACTCCCTTTCTTAAATTTTATCCTTAACGATTTTTTCAATAAGTTTTTTTTAGAGTTCATGAAACTTGTACTTAGATCTTCATTCTTATGTGATCTCTTAATCAAAGGTTGACATTATTTCTATTGACTTAACTTGCTATCCAAAGGATAATTTATTTTTCTTAACATAGTATTAACAAGATCAAATTTCAAATTGACATGTAATCTCAATTAATCTGCTATGTAAAATCACAAGAAATTTTAGGAAATGTCATAAAAAAGTTAATAATTCAACAAATTTAATTTAAGTCTTGTATTACTTATATATCGAGTGTCTACTTCTTTATAATTGATATATTATAATTATTAAAAATATCTTATTGAATGAAAAGATATATGCACGAGAAAAGTTGTATAAACAAGAAAAGAAAAATAAGATCACTTTTTAGGGAATATCAATTTCAAACAATAATATCCAGAAATTTATAACAATTGCTTGTCAAAAAATAAAAAGTTCTTTTCAAATTCATACATAGTTCTTTATATATAAAAGCTAATTTTTTGGAGCCTCGATCAAAATTAATTGTTTCAAAACTATATTTTACTAACCTTAGCATTACAAAAAACTGATATTGAATAATCTATTGTAATGAAAGCAGATTACAGATATAATCAATTATTGAGATAATCTATTTTCCACGACACCACGATCACTTCAGCCAACTCAATAGAGTTTAGAAGTAACCGAAACTTAAAACTTCTAATATTTGCTTAGTTCAACAAATTCATGGTTTACCAGTACAAACAGTTGTCTCTTTGATTGCATACAAGGTCTGTACTAACTTAATCATACAAAAGGATTAAATGTCATGCAACAGCTACAAAGCATCTTCAGGGGATAAGATAGCACAACATTTATTCACCAACCAGACAAAAGGGTCTCACTCTTAACACACTTCCTTTACTTCCCCCAAGATGCTCCATCAACAAACTACTTTCCAAGCTTACGCTTCACGGAAAATCTGCCAAAATCACACAGCTGGCACACCAAAACCTACCTATTTTGCAAATTCCTCGTTTGTTTGCTTATGCTGCTGAACCAGCTTGTTCACATAAGTCCAACAGATCCAGAGTCTGCAATATCCAATAACAAAATTCACCCATCAAAGAGAGAGAAACTAGCAGTGACAAATCAATATCAAAGAATAATTCTTTTTTAATACAGAAAGACCAATACTCAAATTATACCTCTGGAACTGACAGCTCAAGACGAAACTTTGGACCATCATAATGATGCAATACTGGCCTGAACGAATCTTCTTCCAATGCCTTGCAGAGTTTCCTAACACGGATTCTTACCTACGAGATGAGGGAATATTATTTATTTGATAATTGAATGACAGCTACTATATGGACTTCCTCATTTCAAAATTGTAATTATACCTGAGCTGGAAACCTTGACTCGCCTTTGCATTTTTTATCCTCCCAGGCAGTTGGATCTATGTTAGAGCCACCAAAACTTGCTGCCTGCAACATAGGCCTTCAGAGTTAGAAAATAATCTACTAAATTTAATTTATCTATCATCAACTTTCTCAATTTTGGCCATTACATTTGAATAGTTGTTATGAACAATTATACAAAAGAAGGCAAAAAACTATCAACATCTTTTCAAAAGATAGAACAAATACAAGATTCCGAATCTCTAATCAGACAAGAATACCCAAGCAAAGAAAAAACCAAAAACAAATGAGACCAAATTAGAACATTGCCATTTTTATCCTATGCATTAGGTAACCCCATTACTAGCTGTGCCACAGCAGCTAAATACAAATTATTGATCATTAAAACCCCTCTAACATCAATTTTTTTCTATCAATTAACATAACAACAAAAAGCCAATTAGATAATCATATCTAAAAGTAATCTAATATAGACATGTTCTAAATGTATGAATAACAATGCAGAAGGAGGTTCTGTATTTCTGAAACGAGATAATATTTCCAGCCCGTCATGTTTAGCAGACACTAACCGATTGGGCAACACAAAATAGGTTTCATAGCTATTCTTGGGTGCAACTCCTTGAGAAATTACAATTAGCCCCATTTTGTGTCAATATCATTTAATTTAGGAACACAATTTCAATATTTCATAGCCCTAAAATAAGATACATACTGCACAGTCTGAAGCATAACAAAATTAACTGTAGTTAGTAATTTAGAATAGCTTACCTCAAAAATGCCATGCAGCTGATGAGTAGTATAGTTATACAGAAATAAAGGTAACCCTGGTGTTATTGCCCTAACAGAATCTCGATACCTTGGAGGCAAGCCTACCAAAAACGATTGAAAAGGTCAGTCATCACGAAGTATATAATTAATAATGTTCAAGACAGAAGAACAGATTCCATTTAATAAAAACACACCAAATAGCTGACGTTTCAAGTCTTCCTGCATTGTGTCATTGTTACAGACAAATATGTATCCTCCAAGCACCTCATTGCGTGGGAGTGTCTCTGCTGCAGGCAAGGTTTTAAACCTTTTGTCAGTTGCATTTGAGTTGTTGCTCTCATTGTTGTTGCTGTTCCCACTGTTATTGTTGGACTCTTTGTTATGCTGAATATTACCACTATACTTGTTACTGTTCACATTACTCACCAAGTTTGCATTACTTTTCTGATACACTGCATTCATACTGTAAACACTATTACGAAGTGAGCTTTTGCTCACATTTTCAGTAAATTTAGAGTCCAAGTTCAACATGCTCAAGTTGAGAGAATCAAATTTGTTCTCTTCCTGGAACCCAAATTTATCCCTTGACCTTGTATCAATGGGGCCCTTTGAAAGGTCAAGGTTATTCACACGCTCCCCCTTCAATCTTGTCTGTTCAGCCAACTTAGAAGCAACCATTAACCACTTGTGATCCTCTGACGCTTTTGAGTGTCCACGAAGTTCATCACCCAATTGCCAGAAGCTCTGCATGTTTTCCATCTGTTGAAACCCTGACAAGTTATAAACACAATATAGACCATATTACGAAGTAAATCAATCAACAGAAAAAATACAGCAATAAACAGAGCATAGTTAGCAAACATGCAATTGGGAAAAATGAAAATAATTCAACATCTTCCTTTTTTGTGCTGACATAGGTCAAACGCATGACTAGACTTATAACAGTTCATATGAGCATACAACAACATTTGCCATACATTGGGAGGAGTACCAATGCCAACTACAGCAATCGATAATTCTTACTTAAAGTTTTTTAAATTAAACCAATACTGAGGACTAAAAAAAGGTAAGTGATTATAAAACTTCATAGTAGTGGGCTTTTTGCAACTTCCGATAACCCCAAAAATAAAAAAAGGAAAAAACATAATTCTAGTAATTTCTAATTCTAACCATCACAAACAAAGCAAATAAAAGAGCTCTCAAATCTCATAATTCATTTTCAAAAACACTGGTTTCCTCCCTTTCCTTTCGTGCAACTCCGCACGAAATCCAAGTATCCATGCACACAGCAGAAAACCCCATCACAAATTCAGCATCAATTAGCGAAAGTATCAACGCAAGTTCAAACTCAACGAAAAATAACACAGAAATAGAACAAATCTTGAACCTTCACTCACATCTCGCACAAATATCCGCAGGCACAACGAAAATTAAACAACACAACAAAGATCAAGGAAGGAAATCGAGGATCCAAAGCGAGCATTCACAGATAGAATAAGAAATTACCAAAATCAGCACAGTGAAGAGAGCAAAACACAACTTCAACGAAGAAACGTAAACAGAGACAGAGATTCCAAATCGAGAATTGATAACGAAATTAAGACACTGACTAGACGAATTCCGGAGAAATAGACGAAGCCCTAGATTTAGGGATCCGAAGATGTGAGGAGAGAGAAAAAGATAGTACCTTTTATGACTTCGCTGTGAAACTCGAAGACGCCAGTAAGAGAGAAAAAGAGCGAAGGAGGAAAGAGATTTTGTAATTAGGTTTGTTTGTGTTTTACGTAAATGCCCATTAATGTTTCGGGAAACTACGTAGTTACCACTATGGATTTTGACTCTGTTTTTCTTAAATTAAATCGGGTAAAGTAACCATTTTATCATTAGATGGGTAAAACTTTATTAATTTAGTCCATAGGTAAAAAGTTCAAATTGATTCCCATTTTTATAAACTAATGATAATAATTAATAATAAAATAGTTTTAAACGAGCAAATAGTTTTAACAGAAATAGTTGTAAAAAATGTTAACAATAAGACGTAATTGAACAATCTTATGTCATTGTTAAAAACAATTTGAGTAAACGAACAATTTTGTTTTTAAAATTTTGATTTACTCAATTTATTTCTTCAAAAATTAAAATAATTTTTTTTAATTTTTAAATTAGTAAAATACTGTTGTGGGAGTATTTTGTCATTAAAACTGTAAGAATCAATGTGAGTGATTAAGGACTATTTTGTCATTAATTTATAATATTAGAAATCAATCTGAAGTTCTTTTACGTATTCGAAGACTAAAATCAAACACTTTTTATTCCCTCGAAGACTAAGTTGTTATTGTGTCATATTCAAATAAGAAATTGATAATCTATTTATGTATTTTTCTTTTTTATGTTTTGAAAAAAATTTGATTTTGGTCCTAGTTTTTTTTATAAGTTTAGTCCTTTCAATTTATATTTAGTAACAAATAATATTACTCTTTTCAATAAAGTAAAAAAAAAATCAATATCATGTACTTTTTTTAATATCACTATGTGAACCCAAAAGAACAGAAAAATGAAGATAATTAAATTGACAATTAAATAAAGATAAGTGTAATTAAAATTTTAAGACTAAGATTATTTTAAGAAATGAAATTTAAGACAAAGATTTTAGATAATTAAAAATTAAGAAATTAATATTTTTAAAATGAATGTTAAAATTGTGAATTTCTTATAATATAGGATTAAAATTATTTTTTTATCCTAACTTTTGTGTTTGGGGCGGTTGGAAGGAGAGGGTGTATTCATTGAATGTGAGGGGTGTACTAAAGAAGTTTCACGTGCCCTAGCGATAAGAGGTTGCCGGAAATAATGCACCACAACATGAATGCGTGAGTGAGGTGCGGATAAACTTAACATTTATTTTCCTCATTTTACGAAAATGTAGAGAAGAAAAGACGTACATAAAATAAAATAAAGGATTAAATATGATTTTAATCTTTTAAATTTGAGTAAAAATTAAATTTGTTTATTTTTAAAAATTTGGACCAATTTAGTCATCTATCTTTAAAAATGTGAGAATTTAGTTTTTTCAATCAAATTTTATTAAATTTATTTGACGCACAATTAATGAAAATAAGATAAAGGAAAAAGGGATTGATCTTACGCTTAGAGATGGCAAATCAATCCGCTCTTTGTGAATATTGCTCGAACCCGTCCGTTTTGACGGGGAATCCCCGCATTGACTGGGTATGGGTATGGGGAATCTCCAAATTTTTCAATTGGGTATGGGGATGGGTATGAGAATGTACATATCCCCGCCATAATATTCTTCCCCACCATATTTTCGTCTCCGTTTATATTATTAAAATATTCATAATTAATTAAGTAACCATATATATATATATATATATATATATATATATATATATATATATATATATATATAT
>Ga0209389_1005445_pt1 | contig 10840 bp, 9 predicted proteins | sample CowpearedBW_FD_187526 | JGI IMG/M metagenome (GOLD analysis project Ga0209389, IMG submission 187526) | Root nodule microbial communities of legume samples collected from California, USA - Cow pea red BW (SPAdes) (version 2) | ecosystem: Host-associated > Plants > Roots > Nodule | place: USA... | reverse complement strand
CCCTCTTGGCGCGCTTCTTGGCGTACGAGCGACAGGCCTCCCCATTTACCTCGCCCAGCATTTTTGCTCCCCACCAGTCGTTCAACCGCTCGATCCGCTTTTTGAACTTGCGGATATCGGGGATGGTGTCTTCGCTCTCGCTATCAACATTGAAACGGGCGCGAAGCTTGTCCAATTGCGCATCCAAATAGATTGAGAGGACGTCCGCGACGGCGATATCGTCAATGTGACGAATTCGTCGCTTGGGCGTGTGTTTAGACGTGATGTAATCCCTTAGTTTTTCTTCCGCGGCCGCAATCTCATCTGCAGCGCAGCCCGTGCCGACATCCCGGCCGTTGTCTCTGATGATCCAGGTCGCTTGGTGGGTGATCTTTCCGCTTTTGTTTCGGCGGGCGGCCTTAAGCTGGAGTCTGGCCCCCTTGCTTCTTCGCGGCATAGCTCTCGCATCCGTTCGATATGAGCCAGGGTCGTAAATTCCTTGCCGGCAATCTTCTCGATAACCAATCGGTTACGATCGCGCTCGCGACGTAGGCCCGCGACCGTCATTCCTCCCAGAGGGAACGCGATCTTCACGGCATCAACAAGGCGAAGAGGGGTATCGGGTGTAATTTCAGGTTGCGCTCGATTTGACATCGACGCTTGTCAGCTGTTGTGGGGGCTTACACGAGCAGTCCCACTATCTTCGCAAAGGCAAATCTCCGCATAAAGGCACCACGCTCCTTAGTCGCACAATTGAGTGCGTCCTCGACCAATCGAGTAGGTGAGCGTAGCCGCGAGCAGGCGCGCTGGCCGCCGGGCTCGCCACCAAAGAAGCCATCGATACTCCCGACGCGAAGGCTTGCGACGTACTCGGTAGGAGGAACGATCCGATATTTGACGTCCTGGTCGGGATCGAGGCCGGCCGCGGCCAGATAATTACGAAGCTGCAGGGTCTGGTGGCTCTGTTCGAACGGAACGGCGAAGGTGAAGCCCTTCCAGTTCTTCGGATCTCGATTATCCTTGTGCTTGTTCGCGAGGACGAGGGAGTTTCCATTCTGATTCAGGATGGTAAGCACCTTAATCGACTGGACATTGCCCTCGAGGCCTGCCGTCATGGTCAGGGGACTGGCATGACCTGCTGTGAGACGTCCAGCTCTCCATTGAGCATCTTGTCGCGAATCAAGGCGATGCCGGCGATCTTTTGCAGGCTGACCTCGAGACCTTCCTTGCTGTAGCTTCCGAGCTTCTCGTAGATCAGCGGGACGGCACAGGTGATCGGCAAGAAGCCCACGGCAAGTTTCGTCTTCTCGAGAGGCTTACGCTCCTGGGCGATCGCCTTCAGCGTCTCGATCGGGAGAATGCTAGAAAGCGCTCCGATGATCGCACCCGTCCCGACGGTTCGCAGCAAATCGCGCCGCAAGATCGGCTGCGGGAACAGACCGTGCAGAAGCGCCTGCTCGACTCGATTTGAGACGGCAGCCTCAAGGGCCGCTGAGCCGGACCAGGCGCGCAGCAATCGCAACTCTCGCCGCCGAAGCGACGATGCTTCGATGCATCACCCATGTGCTTTCCCCCTTCAGCGTCCTCATTTCAAAAATGGCGTCCGGCGCCACCTGGACGAAGCTTGGCGTATCAGTCGGGAAATGCGCAAGGGCCTTCGCAGAAAAGCGATCACCCGGCCCACGGGGCGGCAGCAAAGCGAAGGCGATCAGTTCATTGTCGGCGCGCTAGGCAATGTATCTGGCTCACCAAGATCCCAATATAGCCCCGCCATAATCTCTAGAGCTTCACGCGCGAGCCCGATCGGCAGGTGCTCGCCGGCTGCATGTTGCCGGCACCCAGGATAGGCATGTGGTATCCACAACGTGGGCAAATCCAGCACGTTGGCAAAGATATCGTTCGGAAGGGATCCTGCGAAGTTGGGCAAGATTGCCGGCAATTTTTGTGTCGTTCGAGCGATCGAGGCTTGAGCCCACCCGGCCCAGGGTCCCTCAGGATCGAGACGCGTGGCCAGAAAAACACCGTCATCGGGACTTGGCGTCACCTGGACCATGCCGAGACCGGACTTCGCGAAGTGTCGCCGAAGCGCCGGCAAAATGTCCTCGTAATCAACGCCGACCACGAAGCGGAGCTGACAGCGCGCCCAGGTACTCGGGGGAATGGCGTTGACCGGCGCCCCCGGATTTCCGCAACTCATGGCGAGGACATCGAAAGAGCACCAGCCGTACACCTGCTCTGCCGGAGTCAGTCCCGGCTCACCCCAAGCCGGATCGATCTCAGGTCCGCCAGGACCCCCGTCAACCACACAATCGGCAAGCACCATCCGGACGGAGTCAGGCAGCGCACTTGGAAGCCATTCTGGGACCAGGATGCGGCCGGTCGGGGAGACGATCGTCGCCAAGGCATGCGCGAGCTGGATTGCGGGATCGGAAAGCAGGCCGCCCCAATTGCCCGAATGGTACGCGCTCTCTCGCGCGTTAATTGAAATGTCGAATGTGACACATCCGCGCGAGCCCAGGAATATTGTCGGCCGATGCTCGGACAACCGCGGTCCGTCGGATGCGATGAAGAGATCGGCACGCAGGAGTTGCTGCTGCGTCGTGCACAATTCGCGAAGGCCGGGCGAATCGACCTCTTCACCCATTTCAACGAGGTATTTGAGATTGAATCCCAGCCGACCTCTCGTCTCGAGGACAGCACGGAGGCTGGCAATATTGATGGCATGCTGTCCCTTGTTGTCTGCGACACCACGCCCATACCAGCGATCATTGAGCTTTGCGAGGCGCCAAGGCGACATTCCAGCGGCCCAGGATTCGTCCATTCCCCGAACCACATCGCCGTGCCCATATCCGAGCACAGTCAGCAATGCCGTATCTTCTATGCGCTCTGCATAAAGGAAATGTGCGCCTGCAGCCGTCAAGAGCTGGCAATCGCAGCCGAGTTCTTCAAGCATGCAGCGGAGTTCGTCGAGATACTCGGCAATCTGGTCTGTCCGCTCCGGATTCTGACTCTCGGAGGGAATTGCGACGAGCCGCGAGAGCACAGTCTCGAAGTCCCCAGAATCGAGATGGCTTCTCGCGCGCGAGATTGCGGCGTTCCGGCTCATTACGGGCAGCTCCTCGCACACCAAAGGCAGCTCAACGGGCGGCTGGAAACACCCGGGTATGCGCAGCATCGATCTCAAAGCGGACGCGTTGACCGGATTGGAACAGCGGCCGCCCGGCGCTCACCGAAGTCCGGGCGGTCAATCGAATGGATCCCACCTGCACGAGCACGCTTTGGTTCGTGCCCGTGTAGGCAGATTCCAAAACCATCGCGGTGGCACGCTCGTCCGGTGTCAAACCGACATACTCCGGGCGAACCGCCAGCAATCCTCGGTCGCCCGACGTCAGCACCTGACCTGCCTCCTGCATAACCTCAAGCCCGAGATCAGCGCTGCGGGCACAGACCTCGCCTCCCGACTGCCGCAACTCGACCGGGAGAAAGTTCATCTCGCCGATGAAATCCGCGACAAACGCAGTCGCCGGCTGCTCGTATAGCTCACGCGGTGTTCCACACTGCTGCAAGCGGCCCTGCTCGAGAACGGCAACGCGATCGGCCATGGACAGCGCTTCCTCCTGGTCGTGGGTAACGAAGATGATCGTGCTGCCGACCTCCTTATGGATCAGCTTGATCTCCATTTGGAGCTGCTGTCTGAGCTTGCGATCAAGTGCACCGAGCGGCTCGTCCATGAGCAACAGGGGTGGACGGAAGACAAGAGCGCGGGCCAGAGCGACGCGCTGCTGCTGCCCCCCCGACAACTGGCTCGGAAGTCGCGTACCATAGCCGTCAAGTGCAACGAGCTTGAGGGCTTTAACGACTTGACGCTCAACATCTGCTCCACGCAGTCCGCGTCGCCGCAGTGGATAAGCAATGTTCTCCGCGATGGTCATATGGGGGAACAACGCATAACTCTGGAAAACCATGCCGAAGCCGCGACGATAGCTTGGAACATCATTGATCCGCATGCCGTCGAGCATGATATCGCCGGATGACGACGCTTCGAACCCTGCGATCATCATCAGCAGCGTTGATTTTCCCGACCCGCTCGATCCAAGCAAGGCCACGAACTCTCCTGGCTCGATCGACAAAGAGACGTCGTCGACCGCCTTGACTGGACCAAAGTTCTTGGTCAACGAGTTGACCGAAACGGCGCCTCGCCGACTTTGCGACGTTGCTAGGCCTGCCGTTACCTTTGCGCTCACCGTTGCTGTGCTGACGCTCATTTCGGCCTCGTCTCGAATATCTTGCGCGGTATTGAGGTCAATCGCCTCCCACCCGAACTGGTCACCACGACGGACTCGCTGAAGGCAAGGCCAGCAGCGGATGTGTACATGTGAAAGACCATTCCTTCCTCCACAGTCCACTCCGAACGAGGCGTGAAGCAGCGGTAGAGGTCACTCGTGTGCTGGGAAACGAGCGGGGCGGTACCAAGCGTATACCCGGTGATGTTATCGTAGCTCTCGCGCAACCCCGCCGCGACAACGCCTTCCCGGACGATGCGGTCGACGTCAGCGGCAATCGCGCCGGGCCGGAGCGCGGCGATTTGGCGATCTTGCAACGCAATAAGAGCCTGAGCCGCAGCTTGCTGCTCCTCGGTTGCCCGTCCCACGATGACGGACCGCATGATCCGTACCGTATAGAACCGTAATCGCGGCAATAGCTCGATATGAACGATGTCGCCATCGACCAGCGGTCGCTCTGCTAGGAACCCATGCAGCGAATCCCAGCCTGATCCGACATTGAGAGGCCCAACAAAGCCATCGTCGAACCCAAGCCGATAGTAGGCCGCAGCGGCAGCTGCAGCGATATCACGCTGATTCTTGCCGCTCGCCACCTCCTTGACAGTTGCGTCGAAGGCCGCATCCAAGAGTGAACCGGCGCGAGACATATGCGCGATCTCCTCCGGCGACTTGCATCGCCTGAGATCCCATCCCGACCGCTCAAGGTCAACAAACTCGGTAGCCGGCAAGAGCTTTCGAAGCGATTGGAGTCTTTGGATCGTGAACGAATTCGATTGAAACTCAGCGGCGATCCGGGCGGGCACCGAACCCCTTTCCCGCAAAGTGCTGACCAGCACTGTCAGCGGATCGTCCCAATCGCCAAACCCCACGATGTTATCCATCCACGTGCGTTGCCGCGCCGGCGGCATATCAAGCTTGCGCACCAGCAGGAACGGCTCTGATGATGCCGGCACGATGCAGGCTCGCCAGAGATTTTCCGAGACCGTGTAGCCCGACAGCCAGGACATCATCTCGGGCTCGTCAAAGATGACGCAGTCAAGACGACGCTCTGCCATCAACTTTCGGACGGCGTCACATCGACGCTTGTACTCCTCGCCGGAGAAAGTGAGATCGCGGCTCATGATCGATGCTCCGTTACAATTGCGAGACCTAGCCAGATTGGGTCGAGTGGAGTGCTCGAGGAAAGGCGCCAGTGGCTCCGTCGTAAGATGAACAATGCGCAAGAGCGATCCATCCATCTGCTCAAGCATGGAGGCTTTCCTGCGGGCGGCGACCTTGAACAACAGCGCCCACGAAGACCCGCAGAACCATCAGAAGCGCAAGTACGATGAGAAACAGAACGGCGATGACGGCGATCTGGGGACTGATTTCCAGGCGGATGTTGTCCCACATTCTCATGGGCAACGGTGTCGCAGTGGGTCCGCTCAGGAATAGACCGAACACAACGTCATCGAACCCCACGATGAACGCGAAGATCGCTGCGCTCGCTAGCGTCGGTAGCAGCAAGGGAAGCGTCACCGTTCTCAGCGTCACGAGAGGGCTAGAGCCTAGGCTCGCGGCAGCGAGCTCGAGGGTGCGATTGAAGCGCTTGAGCCCCGCGATCATGACGACGACCGTATATGGTGCGCCAATGATCGTATAGCTGAGGGCAAATGCCAGCGGATTGTCGATGAGCGAGGATCCGGCGAGAGCGAAGAACAGGGAAACTGCGATGACGACGTGAGGAACAATCAGTGGAGAAATCAGGAGAAGATAGACAGGCACGCGCGCAGAGAACCGGTACCGCACGAGAGCGAAGGCGGCAGGCACACCAATCGCCACGCTCAGGAGAGCGGACAGTCCTGCCCATCTCAGGCTGAAGCTTAGGGCATCGAGCCATTGGGTATTCTTGAGCAAACTTGAGAACCACCGCAGTGAGTAGCCGGGCGGCGGAAAGCTGAGATATGGTGCATTGCTGAACGCAAGAGGAATTACGACCACGAAAGGCAGCACCAGAAGAAGGAGCGTCAGCCCGGCGCTCACGTATAACGCGGGTCGGCGGACGACCGTCAAGGCCTCATGTAGCCTCATTAACGGGCCATGCAAAACCGCCGTCAGTCGCTCCAGTATTGGCAACCGCGGGGAGAGACCGGTTGACGACTTGCCGGTCGAAGAAACGTTGTTATTTGGGCGATCATCGAGTTCTTCCGCAATCCGCTGACGAAATATCAGAAAGACCGCGATCACCGTCAGCATCAAGATCGATGATTGGGCTGCGGCTTCATCAAAATTGCCGAGGATCAGCACGCGCAGGCTAATGCCCTGAGCAATCAGATAGCTGTCAGGACCACCAAGAAGCTCTGGCGTAATATAGAAGCCGAGACTGGAGAGAAAGACGAGCGTGCAGCCGCTAATCACGCCTGGCATCGAGGCTGGTAGCGTCACCCTCAGGAAGGCATCGGTAGGAGGACTTCCGAGGCTTTGTGCTGCTTTTGCAAGGCTTGGATTAACCCGCGCCAGCACGGCGTAGAGAGGAAACACCATGAGCGGCAACTGCACCTGCACCATGCCGACATAGACGCCGACCGAATTGAACACCATTTGCACCGGCTCAGAGATAAGGCCAAGGTGCAAGAGGAGCTGGTTAATCGGCCCGTTGGGGCTGAGCAGGACGATCCAAGCATAGGTCCTGATCAGGACACTCGTCAGATAGGGGAGAGTGACAATAAGAAGCAGAAATGCTGCCGGGCGCGGCGGGCATTTCGATATGGCATATGCGAGCGGATAAGCAATGAGCAAGCAGACGATGGTGACAGTCGCGGCTAGCGCAAGTGTCCTGAGGACGATCCATAGAAAGGCCGGCGAGTTGGCGATCTCGATGTAGCTTTTGAGCGACCAGGCACCCTCGTGCTGCAGGCTCTTGAGTACGAGTTGCGCAAGCGGCACGATGTAGCCAACCGAGAACAGGGCCACGATCGGTAAGAGAAGGAGGACGGGCAACAGGTGCTCCCGCCCTAAGGCGTCTCTCCTGTGCGGCATGGCGACACTCGCATCCACCATTTTGAGCTACCGTACGCCGGAAATCCAACGTTCCCATTGAGCGACGGCAATTTCATTGTTGGCCTTGCCGTTGGAGCTCACATAGTTCCAGAATTCGTAGTCCTGGACGAACTGCAGCTTCCGTGCTTCGGGGGAGGTCGGCAGGAGCTTCGCCCGTTCGGGCGGCACATGCTCGAATGCGCGCGCATTCGGCGGCGCGTAAAGGATGTGCTGGACGAACTTCGCCTGATTTTCGGCTCTCGCTGAGAACGCCAGAAACTTGAATGCGTTGTCCGCATTCTTCGTTCCTTTCAAGACCACCCAGGTGTCGTACTGCAGCATCCCCTGATTCCAGGTGTACCCGATCTTGGCGCCCTGCTCGTTGGCTGCCGAAACCCGACCGTTCCAGGCGCTACCGGCCGTGATCAACCTATCAATGATCATCTGCGGAGCTTCCGCGCCGTTGTTCCACCACTTCAGTATACTGGGCTTGACACGGCTGAGGCTCTTGAACGCGCGATCCCAATCAAGCGGATACAGCTTTGACGGATCGACACCATCGGCCATTAGAGCCGCTTCGAAAGTGCCGCCATCCGAGGCCCAGGTACCGGCCATGAGCGAACGCCGACCTGCGAATTTTTGTACGTCCCAGACATCCGCCCACGTGTTCGGCGCACCGGATGCAAACTTTAACGCATCGTACGCAATAAACAGCGAATAGATGATCGCAGGCACGGTGAACTTGCCGACCTTGACAGGACTGAACGCGTCAAGGTCCGCCTTGTCGAAGTAGCCATAGTCGATCGGAAGCAGAAGATTGTCCCGCTCGAAAGTCGGGGCCTTGCCGCCAGGAAGAATTGTCACGTCGTATCGGGGAGCGCCGGCGAGCACGCTCGCCCGCACGGCCCCCGTGTCGGTTCGGGGCTGAGCTATGACCTTGATGCCAGTTTCTTTCTCGAATGGCTCGAAATAGGCGATCCGCTTGGCCTCTCCCCAAGAGCCGCCGCCGTCGTAGACCACGACCTCACCGGTACCTTTCGGGATTTGTGCAATCGCGGGCGCCGGGAACAGCGAGCGCGCGGCCGCCAGTCCCCCTGCCAAAGCGGTGCCCTGAAGCAGCTTGCGTCTGACTACGTCCACCATCCTTCCCTCCATGTGTGGAAGACTTGCTCGATCCGGCTTGCGCATATAATCTGACAAGCGGCTGGCTAAATCCGCCGTTTTGCCACCCAAAATGCCAGAAAGCTGCAAATCTAAATTTTAAATGGCTGTCACGCGCACCGACCTGGATCGCCTCGATCTGAAGCTTCTCATGCTGCTGCAGGAGAATAACCTGCAGACCGCTGAGGAATTGGCAGAGCGCGTGGGACTTTCGCCGACTTCTTGCCTCCGCCGGCTCAGGCGATTGCGCGAAAACGGGGCGATCATGTCCGACGTCTCGATCATATCGCCTTCGGTTGCTGGCAAACGGGTCACGTCGATCGTGCTTGTGGCGCTCGAGCAAGAGCAGCTCGACCTTCTGCACACCTTTAAAAGTCGAATGAGCGCCTATCCTGAGGTTACGCAGTGCTACTACGTAACGGGTTCGGCTGATTTTATTCTGGTCGTCAACACTGGCTCTATGGAGGAATATGGGGCTTTCACCGAGCGAGCATTCTTTCCCGACAAGAACATCAAGTCGTTCAACACATACGTTTCGATGCAGACGGTCAAGTTCACCACCCGCGTCAATCTTGACGTATCCTGACCGGCCGCTTTGGTCCTGCCTATGGGTTTCCACTCCAAGCTGATAGATCAGTCGGGCCTTCCGTCGCGAAAAGCAGAACCTTGGCGGAGTGATCGAGCCCAAGCCCCTCTCGGTCCTTCTCTTCGGCCGCCCGTAAGAGGCCTGCTAATCCCGCCGCTCCCGATTCTCCGACACGAAGAGGCTGATCGCCTGAAACGCCGTCATTAAGCAAACGTACTGCGTTCGCAGCCTCTTCATCCGTGACCGTGATGTAGCCGCTGCTCAGCTCTTGGATGATGGGCCAAACCAACAACGATGGGCTTTGGCATTCAAGCATCGACATGTTCGTTGCCGGTCCGGACGGGAGCCGCACGGGCATCTTGGCTCGGGCGCTCTCGTAGAGACAAGCCGATCGTTCCGGCTCCACGATCCAAAGATGGGTATCCGGCCCGAATAGACCACGCGCCCAGCCATGGCCGAAAACGCTTGCTGCAAGACCTCCCACACCAGCCTGAACCAGCACATGCGTAAACGGCTTTGACTGTCCTGCCGTTGCTGCAATGATTTCGTCGATCAGCACCGCATATCCCTGGACCACAAACGTGCAAGCAGTGGCATCCTCCCCGGGCCCGACCGTATCCGGGACAGCGATCCAACCATCCTGTGAGGCAGCCTTGGCCGCAGCCTCGACGGAATCGTTATAGTCTCCAGCCACGCGCACAATTGCAGCGCCGAGCCGCGAGATATGAGCGGCTCGCTCGTCGCTCACACCCTCGTGGAGATATACGACCGCCCGCGCTCCGATGAGCCTTGCTCCGGCCGACACCGAACGGCCATGGTTACCATCCGAAGCACATGAAAATGTGAGCTCCGATAGCATAGACCGCACGCCAGGCTCCGCCAATTCTGCAGGCAGAATCGAGCGGTCGGTCCGTTTCTCAACGTAATTCATTGCGAGCTTAAGCACTGCATAGGCACCGCCAAGCCCCTTGAAACTGCCTATGCCAAGCCTCTGAGTCTCGTCCTTGATCCAGATTTCGCCGAGATCCAGCTTTTCCGCCATATGCGGCAAAGAAATCAATCTGGTCGGCGCATAGCGCGGACAAGCCCGAAGAAGGCGCAGAGGATCATTTCCTGCGTTGCGGTCGCACCACCAAGGAGCCTCTTTCAATTCGGGTGAGCGATTGCGCAGCAGAAGGGGCCGATGGTCGACGAGCGTCTTCGACGCAGTTTCCGCGGATCTTGAAGTGGGGACCAAGGTCATCCTCCTGGGCAGGCAAGTACGATTTTCTCGAACCACTTTGCCAACCCGTGAGGCCGTTTGGCGCAATCTATGAAGCCGCAAATGAAGGATTTTGGCATTGTGAGCCTTAAAATGGCGGGTTTGGGCCCTTCTGTCAGGTATGTTTCCAGAGATTGGCTTGGCGAGGACCGGTCGTCTCTGCGAATCTCTCCATCTACCTTCGTCGCGAAGAAGGAACTTCAGGTGCATAACGTTCGGAAGCACACTGCAAGCTCGATCAGGGATCTTTCTGATGCCGACGTCATTCGCTTGCGAGCGGATACGCCCGGCGTTGCACATCGAATCCATCTCAACAATGCCGGCGCCGCGTTGATGCCGAGCCCCGTCGTCGATGGTATGGTCGCATACCTCCAGCGCGAATCTCAAATTGGTGGATACGAAGCCAGTGCCGAAAGCACGGGGCGGTTGGAGGGCGTATACGATAGCATTGCTCGACTGGTCGGCTCAAAGCGCGAAGAAATCGCCCTCGCCGAGAATGCCACTTTGGCATGGCAACGCGCCTTCTATTCGCTCCGCTTTAGCCCTGGCGAC
>Ga0209389_1005444_pt1 | contig 10840 bp, 4 predicted proteins | sample CowpearedBW_FD_187526 | JGI IMG/M metagenome (GOLD analysis project Ga0209389, IMG submission 187526) | Root nodule microbial communities of legume samples collected from California, USA - Cow pea red BW (SPAdes) (version 2) | ecosystem: Host-associated > Plants > Roots > Nodule | place: USA... | reverse complement strand
TTTTTTAGGAATTTAATAAGAATTTATTAAAAAATTGCTTTAATATTTGTGTCCTTTATATAAATTTAGATACTTTTCATTTCTTGTTAAATTTGTGTAATTTATTCAATTCTTTTTTTATATGTCTTTAATTAAATTTCTACTATTTAATTTTTTCAATAAATAAATTGCGAGATGGAAATCACTTTTTCTTTTCTTATCCCGTTATTTTACTTACTTCTTAAAAATTATAAATTTTATGATTAATATAAAAGGATAAATAATCTTTATTATTTCAAATTAATAAAATATGTATTACTCTAATTAGAAATGAAATTTTAAATATGAAGAATATATTGAAATATAAACAAATTGTAAATTATAAAATAATTTAAGTAGTTTAAAATTTTAAAAGAAACTATTTTAAAAATTACATTCGATGTTTTTATATTAATTAAATTAATTTAGAAACTAATTCAACAAGATAGTATAATAATATGTTGCTAACAAATATCCTCTTTACATTACATAAACTTTTCTATCTTAAAAAGAAAAACTACCTTCTCATCCTCACATGCGACACTATGTACCTTTTAATTTTTTTACAATAATTTTTTGTTAAAAATATTTAATATATCAATATTATTTTTATTTATTTATTTTTCAATTTTACTTTTGACTCTTTTGAGAATGCCCTTTGAACAAGCAAATTAAGCTCAAAAGCCGAACCCTCTACTGCAGTGCGGGGCACTATTTGGCATTTGCAGATCGAAAACGAGGTAGGTAGGGTTTTTTCCCTCTACTGTTTTGATTTTATTTTGCATTGCAATTTCAATTTCAATTTCAATTTCGTTTCCCCTTTCGTCACTCACCCCTCTTTGATTCCATCGTACGTTGCCAAATTGTAATCTATTGTTGCCGATTGTTTGGATTGTTTGGATGGATGATCCGATGTCGTTTACTGAATAGTGTGCTGACTCATGATTGCTCGTGAGTCAGTGGTTGTTTTGAGCTGGGTATGGCTCTGTATATGAGAGCTTCTGCACTAGCCATGGTCGTTATTCGGTGAATATCACACTAAATGGGTTGATTAATGGAAGCATAGAAATTGAAAGAGGGTAAAGAAACTAGGTAAAGAGAGGGAATCAATTGGCATTTGTGTTTAAATGTTTATAGAAAAAATATCTAAGGGTGAGAGAGAGAGAGCGAGAATTAGAGCTCGATTTTCTGTATGTTTTAAAAAGAAAGGAAAAAAATTCAATTGGCGGGGGTAGTATATTTGTCTGCCCATATTGGAATAACATAATATTTGTTTGTAAATCTCAAGATGAACAAATATAGTCAATGCATATAAAAATTACAAACAAATTATTTTTTCTCCCATGCGAAAGATTCAGGATTCTATATGGCATGTTATCTATTTAGCTCTCCGAAACTGGTGTACTCTTTGTAATTTGCTGCTGCAATATCTTATATATGGATTGCTTTTCTTGAAACAAGTGCAGATTTCTACTCTTATAGGTTGTAAGTAGTTCCATGTTGAGTTAGATAAGCTACTTGTTGTGGTATTTAAGAATTGAGGTTTTCCCACTTAATGGATTAGATCCTCTTCTCGTGCTTTTGAGCAAGTTATCTAAGGCTATGCAAATGTTATTGACTAAAGGATGCCCACAGGAGTGCTGCTAGTCCTTACATATCTTTTAACTTTATCACAAGGGGCCTTTAAAAGTAAATGTTTTTAAAGGAGGTTGGAAAACTGTGTTATGTATGGTTGCAATATTCCGGTATCTTATTTTGTTTATGGTTTGGCATAGCAATAATGACTAAAACTCATGGTACATTGTACAGTTAATTTTCTTCCTTTATCTAATATTGTTCATGATGGGAAACACCTATACGGGTTTATCAATTCTGATGGGATTTATTTTGACAACTGGGGTTCTTGGATAGAAGATGACAAGTTTAAGTCCATTTGAGGGGTGTGCAGTTGCTAAGACCGGTGTCTCTCATTCTTTCCTTAATTTGATTCTTGTCATTATTCTTGTTTTTTATTCTCTGGTATTCTGTGTGCAGGACAGAACCTGCAAACTGCATTGAAAGATCCAAAAATATCTTCACTTTCTCGTATTCATTAACTCCAGTTACCCTGAAGATAAACAGTATAAGCATCGACCTATAGCAATGAGCAGCTCTGCTGCTGGAAACTCATCAAAACCAAGAGCAGCTTCCTCACAACCATCAGAAACTTCATCCAAGCGCAAAAGAGGAGTTTTCCAAAAAGAATGTAAAAATTTTTGTTCTAAGTTTTTAACATTTTAGTCCAGTTTCCTCTCATTCGTAATAATATTATTTTTTTGGTTACATAGTGCAGCACATGATGTATGGCTTCGGAGATGATCCTAATGTGAGTGTTAAATATTAACCCTTACCCTTCGGCTCACGTGCCTATCTACACATAATTTGCATTGTATTGTCTTTGTTATGTAACGTTGACTATATATTTTTTTTGTAATTTAAAGAATTATGTTTGTTAACTTGAACATTTTTTTTGCTGTTTCAATCAGCCGCTTCCTGAAAGTGTGACTCTTATGGAGGACATTGTTGTGGAATATGTCACAGAACTGGTAATAATCTTAACTTTTAAATTGTTCAATTCCGTCTGAGTGAGCTAGTTAGCATGGTTGTCCTTATGCTTAATTTGTCTGCCAAGGTTCATAAAGCCCAAGATATTGGATCTCAAAGAGGGAAGCTATCAGTTGAGGATTTTCTCTATTTGATTCGCAAGGTACTCTCTTTTAAAATATGGCAAATAATTATTATGAAGATTAAAAGTTACTGGGGAACCTTGAATTCTAATATAACTATCATTATTCTATAGGCAAAAAAAATTTCTGGTCTCTGATCATCCTTTTATTAATTGTTATCATCTTATGTATTCAAAGAGAAACACAAAACTCAATTAATGAATTAAACAGGAATCATGCTCAAACTAACGGAAAAATTCTCTATAACACTTTATTGTATTTAGAACACCCTACTTAATTGATCCGTCTTTTTATAAGTGTTTATTTCTTAATTTATTCAGAATCAGAATTTCACAATACAATAGCTATCTAGCAATCATACTAGCCAGAAATTGCTCGTTCAAATCTACCTTTATCAGCATGTGAACAATTAACATTACCACTATTAGCATTTTATTAACTGTATTATTTATTCCACTCCCGCCTAGACTTCCTCGTCTTTGGTTTTGTAGCGATGGACCAATTAATAATTGGCATTAGACCTACATGTGTCATATTTTAGGCTTAGTTAACAGAGTCTGAAGGATCATTAAGTATCACCAACAAATCTAAATGTCAGTTAGTACCATAGATTGTAAAACATGCACTGGCAGGAACGCTTCCTGCGTGAACTTTACCTCGTAATCTTTTGTTAACACTACTATCATATTTATTGTTTGTCTAATATCCATAACTGTATACTGCAGGATTTGCCGAAACTTAACCGTTGTACAGAACTACTGTCTATGAATGAAGAGCTGAAACAAGCAAGAAAGGTTTTTGAATCAGATGAAGAGAAACTGAGGAAGGTTTTCGAGGTGGACGAGCCGGTGGAAGGATGAGTAACGGAGATTACTGAAATGCACTAATGTTGGTTGTAATATGTTTAGTTTTTCTGATGATGTAGATTTGAAAATTAATGCCTCCTAACCCATGTCATCATTAATGTGTAAATCAATTCCTATGATAAATAGATTAAGTGTTTTTGATAAACAATGAAATGATTTGAATCAGATTTTATATTAACCAAATATATGATTAAAAATTACCGTTATAATATTAAGTTACCCTAAATATAATTTTTAAAACGATACTAAAGTACATAACAGTTTATCGAACTTGTTACTTCATTCGATATCAAATTATCTGTAAATATTTACTTACATATTTAAAAATTAATATATCTAATAAAGAATAATAAAATTACCTAAAAATATAATAAATTATAATATATATATATATATATATAAAAGAAAATCTCATTTTACAAACAAATTTTATAAAATTGAGTTAATAAACACACTTTTTAAATGGATTTATTTAGTTTCCACAATTTTTTTAGGACAAATTTAAAATACACTTGTTTTCCTACACTATAATCATTAAGCTAAGACTGAGCTTTTTTTAATAAAAAAATATAACAATATTTATTATTCTAATCCAACTGTTTATTCTATAAATAAACATCTTTTTGATATACAGAAGATTATATCTCAATTAAAGGTAGAATATCCTCTACATTCCATGAATGCAATTTATTTCATTTATTTACTACCTTTTGCCGTCTCTTTTATTCATAAAAACAAATAGAGTTTTCTTTTATTATTTTTATTTATGTAAACGATAGTCATTTTTTTACTATATTTTCCTTTTACTTTTATCCTTCGCATTACCCTACCTCTTTATTCTTATCCGAAAAGTATGGGAACTTACCTTGATGAATGGGGAAGACGATACTATAATCTCAATGCAAAGAAACTATCAAATGGATTAAATCACTTTCTATTTTATCCTTGATCGATATAAAACTCACGTGAGGCGTAAAGAGAGTTAGATGCTTGCCTAGCAAAAGAAGAGATATGGTAAAGAGAAAGGTCTCGTACCACCCAACTCTCCTTCACCAGGAAGTACCAAAGATTCGGGATAAAACTACAGAAGAAATTGATCATGTGATAACAAGTTACTAACTGTCAGGATATTTTGACATTTTCATATCCTTCTAGAATTGAAGTAGGTACGTTTGTTCATGAAAGACTCTCTAAAACACACTAAGTGATTGGAAGGCAATTTTGTCTAGAAAAGGAAGTTTATATAATGCATCCAATAAAATCACCAACCATGACCAATACTCTAACTTTACCTTACCATACATTTTGCAGTGTGGTGAGTTGAGGTCTAAAATTTCGTGCTTTGAATCTTGAATTATTAAAATAGTGAACAAAACTACTGCAAGTAAGCTACATACGTACTCAAGAAAGTAAAACATCTATGGACTAGAGTAAATCTACACAGTACTAAAAAAATATAACAATAAACATGAATGAAAGGTAAAATAGTACCTTTTTCATAGGAGTGTAATTGAAGACACTGGAGACAGTTGCAGACATAAGCCAAACTAGGCATATAACACGATATATAAGTTAAAGGAGATTTTAAAACATGTAATAGTTTGTAGCAAGCATGCGCGCTCGGCTATTCTGGGGATACCATAAACTCAAATATAATTCCTAGATTTACATGTAAACGGATGCCTTAGCATGAAAAACAAAAACTTCAAACGTCATCCAGTTGCTGAGTCGACATTCTTTGATGTCCCTAGAGAAACAGGCCTTTGAATTCACCGTTTGCTAGTTGGCACAACTGATTGAAAGAGTTGGTATCTACAGAGAGTGCGACATCAAAAAACAACATAAATGAGCAGGGACAGAACACTAGAAAATTAGAAATGCTAAACAGTTCCTGATTTTAGCTTTTATTGCGCCAACGCCAGAGGAAGAGAGCAATCGACAAATAAATCTAATTTGGGTTTTAAATTCGAACAAACACATGTTTGGGGAAATATTAACTTCAAGTGAATCCTTTCCTATTTTGATAACACAAAAACGAACATATCAATTGACATATGTAAGAAAAATTATAATTGTAAAGCTTCGTACCAAATGTGCTGCCAAAGTCAGTCCATAGTTCGGCATCAATAGAGTTGCTACTTTCAGCAATACCGATGACCTCAATAAAATTCATAATGGGGACTTGTGGCAACCCTTTTATTGTTAATTGAGAGTCATCAGTGGATTTTGTGGTGGCAACCCCACCACCACATTGATTCACCTGAACCACTGTTCGTACTCTCTTCCCAATAAAGTTGGGAATCAACTGAGCATTCACAAATACAGCAGGATTTGACGTGTCCATGGCCTGAAACAAAAAGGAAAAATAAAATCAAGCTTTGAAGGCAAAGCTTAAACAAATGTTTTATTTTCTTAAAGGGCAATAATGATTGAATGTTCCGAAAAAATAAACTGATTCCCATTTTCGACCCAGCACAGATACATTTAACAATGGAAGAGATAACGAACAACTGCGATTATAGTCCAAGATGAATTTTCACAAACATGTTGAGTGCACAAAAAAATTAACACAAGTGTTGTCCGTAGAGGATCGCCTAACCCTAAAGTTAATGCAAACCATTGAATAAAAGTCTAAATATAAAAACTCAAAAGAATGAAATTAACGGAATGGGTGGATAATTCAGAATTACGCTGTAGTGATTGTTTCAGAATGAAAATAAAAACGAAGCAGAGTAGTATAAGAGAAGGAAGAATGAACCTTTGAATTATTGGAAAGAAACCCTTTGCGCTTGCTGAGTAGTTTGACAGAGAGATTGAGAATTGGAATTTGAAAAGGAGAATGCGCGTAAGAAGGAACAGAGCGGGAACCTTAAACGATTGCTTCTTCGTTTGGCGGGAAACTACTATATTTCACTTTACCCTTTCTCCTTCGGATCCCAACAACACGCTTTCTTTTTATTTATTTATTTATATTATGCTTATATTTCTTTTTTTCTTTCTTTTTTTTTCGTCTTTCTATTTTTCATTTATTTTTTATTAATAAATAAATTTTGGTGTTTCTTTTAATATATTTAATAGAGTAAAAATTAATGAATAAAATATTAATATAAAATGCATTTGAAACTTAAAAAAGAATTAAATTAAATTAAAAAATCATATTCATTTATTTATAAAATTTTAAAATTAAAATATATTTAAATTTTAAATAAAAGTGAATTTTATTTTTTTATCAAAATTTAATAACTAAAAATATATTTAACCTTAAATAAAAATCAAGTGAATACAATTAACTAATAAATATCAGTACTTTACTGGTCTGTTTATCGCCAGGATGAAAACAGCTGTCATGGTAAATATACTCACGAATACAACGATTAAATAATTTTTAGAGTTTAATTATATAAAGTTATGGAATTAAATTTTTTAAAAGAAGTTAATTCTATTTGAACTTATATTTATTCTTTTAAGTAGAACTTATTTAATTTCTATTTCAACATAAAAGGAAGAGATGTTACTATATTTTCAAGTGCATTAATTATCTTACGTATATAGGAGAAGAATAAATTTGGTAATAATGTTGAAAATTTAAGCACCATGTAAAACCTTGTTAGTGGGCTTCTTCAACTTGGTACATGCAAACACTTCTTGCCTTCTTTTTTCTGTTTTTATTTATTTTTTATTTGTATAATTTGAAAATTAAAAATCTCAAAAGTTAAAGAGTTAATAAAAATTTATTTTTTGAATTATATAATTTAGAAGCCATTTAATTTTCAAATTTTATAATTCAAAAATTGTTTTTAGCTTCCAAATTATACATTTAAATTTTTTTCTCTAAATAATAAAAAATTATATTGTTTAATTAAAAAATACTCTTTTAAGAGAGGTGCAAAAAGAAACTGTTCTTATTTTCTCTCCTACTGTCCACTGTCTTTTATATTATATTACAAAATTACTCTGAAAGAAAAATAATTTCTAGAACTAATTAGAAAATAGTTATTTTACAGAAAATTTTGCTTAAGATATGTTAAAAGTGACCATATGAAGATGATAAGCAAGAGATATATTTTAAAAATGTTAAAAAAGTGATTGTAAAGAGGAAAAATAAGGTGTAAATAGTCTTAATCATTTACATCAGAACACAAAAGGCTAAGATATTTGAAAAAGAACCACCATATATACTTGTGTTAAGGTCTACAAAATAAATATTATAAGGCATCATGATCTACATTCAAACTAGGCTTGTGAAACTTAAATCTATTGGGAAAAAAAACTACTGCAAAATTAACTAATTTTTATGGAAGAAACAACTTGGCAAAACTAACCAAAGTAACTTCTTAATTTTATAACTCATATTTTGAAGTAAAGTTTGAAAATATAGATAAAACAAGGCCTTATTATTGGCTTAACCAATCCAATGGCTGCATACTAAAGGATTAAAGTTCTACATCAAATTAGAACAACTAAAATTGCTCACCAATGAAGTTTCACAATAAATCTACCGACCATAACCTTATTAAGAGATAAACAAAAGACACTACATCATCGTTTAGCAGAGATCTTCCTCCTTGTGGGTGTAAATCACACAATCTGATGTCGGGTATGAGACACATGTGAGAAGGTAACCTTTCTCTATCTGCTGTTCTTCAAGAAAAGATTGATCTGACTGATCCACAGCACCTGAATCCAGTCTTCCAGCACAAGTAGAGCATGCTCCAGCTCTGCATGAGTATGGTAGTTCCAATCCAGCCTCTTCAGCTGAATCCAGAATGTAACTGTCATCAGGGGCTTCAAATTCATTCTCTTCACCGTTTGGTCCAATCAGTTTCACTTTGTATACTGCCATTGCTGACACTCTAAAGGATGATGATTTCAATCCAAATACTTTAGACACATTCTTCACAGAACTAAAAGATGATGGACTCTTAAAAAGAGCACAAGATTTCCTAGCAGGGACAGATCCTCCAGACAAGGAAGCTCTTGGAAGTGTCATGGTGGACATGTTCACAACCGACATGTTTATACCTGTATCCAAACACAGGAAGAAGAACACAGCAGTGTGAAACATTATTCAGAAAATGTATTCATTGACCAGCACAACAGTCATAAAACACGTTTCAAACATATATTCAACATTAGAACAAAAATGGAAGAAGAATCAAGGATAAATTATAAAAAATCCCTCCATGCTTTAGCCCTTTTCAATTAACTACTCAAAGTAAAAGCATTTTAAGTATTTCAACTTCAGTTTTGCTTTTAATGGCTCGGAGTACGAAAATGTATAGGTTGAAAAGGGTTAAACCACTGAAGGTAATGTGTAAAGTAAACAATAGCTGTTGTAGAAGTTAAATAGAAAAAATGTTTTCAAATTAAATCCAAAAAAAAGTAATCTGTACAAGCACAGTGAGCACCAAACAATTTACCCAAAAACAGAACACAGCACATCAGAATACTCAACTGTCAATGTTGGACATCCTTAAAAAATAGTGAAAGACTCGACAACTTGTCATTAAAACAACTAAACACACTCAAGTACAAACCTTGATTACTCAAGTTCACATAAAAAACATAACTGATATGCTCTTGTAACTTCGTTTATTGTTACATGAACTAACAAGCAACTTGCTCATTAGTCAAGGTGACAATATTCGAACTAATTTTACAGTAAAAAACTACACGATTGGTTTTTTTCAAACGGTCAAGAAATTGGTTTTGGTGTTGCTCCACTCTAGGATACAGGGTAACTCAGATTGTCCAGAAATTTCTTCTAAATAACGAAGCCAGAACAATAATTATTACCAGACACCTTGCATGTATATATATTAAGCCTAAATTATGAAAATCTAATCAGCTGCATCTAAAAAATCAGTGCTTGGTGAAGTTCGACGAAAAATAAATATCACCACCCTCCAACACAGGTTTATGAAATTGTAGGACGAGGATAATACTATATAAGCACAGTCTTGTAGTGAATCTATCTCTCATCGTAAATATTTACAAGTAACCAAATCAAAGTTCATAAAAAAAGGTGCTTTGGTCGTCAATTCCAGCTGTAAATACTGCATCTCAAGATAATAGGGATTGTTGATGAAATTGTAAAATATGCAGAAATCATAAACTCGGAGATCTCCTCCAGAGTGAACACCATCCAAAAAGCTCGCAACTTTTTTGGTTCCACAACAAAGGCTCTCTCCTCCTATCATCATATCATGACCCCCATCTTAACCCCTCTTTCCCCAGAAAACAGATATTGAAATTTTGTCCAACAATTAAAAAAACGACGAAAATGGAAAAGGGGGTGTGGATCAAACAATTGAAAACAACAAAAGATCTGTGCATGAGAAAAAAAAAAAAAAAAAAAAAAAAAAAAAAAAAAAAAAAAAAAAAGAAAAAAAAAAAAAAAAAAAAAAAAAAAAAAAAAAACCACCCAATAAAACGAAACTTCATCACAGGCAAACCCAACATAGAAAAGCAAGAGCATGCAAGCAGTATGCATAACAGGCTAAACCCAAATCCAAAATCAAGAAAGAGACTGAAAAAATGAAGCCAAAGAAAGTGGGGGGGAGAGAGAGAGAGAGACTTACGGCGAAGAGATGACAAAGATTGTGACTTTGAAGAAGTGGGAACGAAAATGAGGGTAGAAAGAGAGTTTTATATTTAAGGACAGTGGAATGGACAAAAAAATCGGTGGCTTGGGGGTGGGTATGGGGAAAGTGACCCTTTGATGGCTCGGTGAGTCAGAGATCTGAAGTCGGCGCAGGAAGGTAAGACCACTTGTGGCCTATGTTTCATGTGACCTTTGCAAAAGGCCTAAGTTCATTGAATTCCCATGTGGGGTCGTGGGGTTTTAGGTGTGATTAAGCTTTGAATTGAAGATTAGTCTCCTAATTATAATGGTTAATAGATAAAAATAATTAAAAGAAGCCCCAATAATTTTTTGACCACCATAACCTTGGAATTGAGGTCAAAATAGTACACCTCTTAATAGCACTAAAAAATATTATAAATAAATAAATAAACCAAGTAAACTCTATTGAATTGAACAATTAGCTAAGCATAACTTAATTTTCAGTGGAGTAACGGAATAAAACTTAGATGATTGTGACCTCTGAGAAAAATTGATATTTAAAGATGCTTCTTTTTGTGTCTATTACATTTCTCAGGTGATGGTGATAAACAACCAAACATTTCACTGTACTTAACCGGGCCGGGGCACTAGACCCACAAAAAACA
>Ga0209389_1005440_pt1 | contig 10843 bp, 5 predicted proteins | sample CowpearedBW_FD_187526 | JGI IMG/M metagenome (GOLD analysis project Ga0209389, IMG submission 187526) | Root nodule microbial communities of legume samples collected from California, USA - Cow pea red BW (SPAdes) (version 2) | ecosystem: Host-associated > Plants > Roots > Nodule | place: USA... | reverse complement strand
AAAAAAAACAAAAACAGTAAACGGAATATAAACTCTGCAGCTTGATACACCGGATTCTCAAATAAATAGCACATAGTGGTTTCAATTTCTTAATTAGAAAAAGAAAGGTCGGAAAAGCTTTTCAATTAGTGAAATGAGAAGCATACCTAATATAAAATCTACAGCTTGATGTGCTAGATTTGCAAACTTGGAATCATCCACCTGCAAACTAAGTTGAATACACCACGTGACCAAAAAAAATACATCAACAAAGCATGTCACAAACAATTATTTGTTCACATTCTATTCAATATCACCAGTATTTATGAACTCTGCTAAGAACTGCTGATAGAGAAAGAATGAAAGACTTAGAGGGTGAATTTCTCATAAATTCATTGAGCAACAAATATATAGAAAAGAAAAAAGATAACAATATATAGTAGCAGCAAAACAGGCTAATAAAAAACTTGCTAAACCGCTAAAAGATAACAAAAATTCAACAAACTGTATAATCCAAATAACTGCATTATTCAAATGTTTGTATAGATCATTTCAGGAAAATAAAATACTAAAAAACACTGAAGCATCCTAACAGGTGATGGCGAGCTGCACAGGTCCACGAGAAAATCAACAGAGGCCCTAAGCTGTTCTGCTTCATCCTCCTTGATTAAACCTGCGGGTTTTGTTTCAAATCAGAAAACAAATTTGGTACAATTCCTTGCACTTAACATCAAACATTAGCCACGACATCCTGAACTATTCGATAAAACACCGTTTTAATTACAAATAATGAAAGAGGCAAATAATCTGCGTGATTCACCACACAGTCTAACACTTAGTTGTTTATAACTATCTGTTAATATGTACCTAAAGAAAGCCGCTGCTGACTTGAAGAAGGAGAACCTATTTTTCTCCTCCTTTCCTTGAATCGCACTACAGAAAGCCAATTTGTCAAAGGCAATTCAAAAAACGTAGTTATGTAACAAAGTAGATAACAATAACGACTATGATTAAACCTTGTCTTAGAAATCTGCGTCGAAGGACATCGCTGAATCTACTGTCACAACCAGTTCCGTGATGCTTAGGGTTTACTTCTCCGAAATTGTCGAAGAAATAGCACTTGCAAGCAGCACTCTCCGGAAACAGATCGCAGTGCGAAGCATCTACATCCAGAAACTCAGAATGAATCCGTGATTTCGAGTGAACGTGAGTGTATACGCGAGAGAAATGAGAACGAACCTTGAGCGTTCTTGACATCTTCTCTGAGCTTCAGGATCTCTTGCTTTCTTTCTTTAGCCTGAGAATCCAAAGGTGAATAAAACTGAAGATTGGAAGGCATTAAATTGGAATGAAAACGAAAGAAGTGTCTAACCTTTCGCTTCCAACGAAGAAGAGCGTTAGACTGCGAAGGAGATAGCGCACCGGAATCGTTTCCATTTTTCAGAATCTTCGATCTGAGAAGTGATATCGCCACCGCTAGCTTCAGCGATTCATCGTTCCCTCTTGCATCTTCCTTCTCTGCCATTTACTTGAACACCAATCCAAATCAAAAAGGCGCCAAACCTGTTGGAGTTTTACATTAAAATAAATAAATAGATATGGAAAAAGTGTATATATTGCACTCTACTAAAAAAAAATCAAAACAGCTATGATATATTTACACTTTTAGGTATTCTATATCTCAAACAATTTTTTTTATTATGGTATTTTTTTTAATGATATTTTAATCTATTTTTAATTTATCATTTCAATCATTTTTAAATTATCATATTATATTATTACAAAAAAATTTCACAACTTCAATCATCCTTAAATCATCACATCATATCACTCCAAAAAATAAAAATATATAATTAAAGGAGAATTGAAATGATAAATTAAAAATAGATAAAAATAAATTGAACGAAATACTATTATTTAAAGATGAGTGATTTAAAGAAATATAATGTCATCATGTTGACAAATTTAGTACAAAGAATTTAAGTTTAAATAGTCATTTGATATTATTTTTGGATCAATTTTTTCAGTTTGCTCTTATTTTTTATTTTTTTTCGATTGAATCTAAATTTTGAAAATGTGTTTCTACAACCTAATTCCGTTAAAATATCTCGTTTTTTACAGTGAAGTGTTACTTAAATGGTCATTTTAGCTCCTGTTATTTTTTTAAAGTTTATAACTCAAGTCATAAATTAACTTTAATTTTTCTAACATATTGTTATTGTTATCATCTATAAACGTTAAGTCATAAATGATCTTTGTAAGTATTTTCTTTTTCATGAATTCTTACTATTTTATATTTTGTATTTTATAATTATTTTAATAAAACTAAATAAAAAATGAAGCTATGTTAACTTGTGCAATTGTTAATTATATATGATACTTGAAAACATCTTATTTATTTCTTACTTAAGCAACAACAATTAGGGATAGAAGATGCATTTACGCATATTCTTTAAAAGCATTTTAAGAAAAAAAATTATAGATTGATCGGATATAGATACGAGTAATATCCCTCTCAAATTACTAACAAAATTTAATTTTTTAGATAACATAAAAGATTTAGGATCAAGTTTTCTTTAATCATTAGTTTCGTAATTCATTTCTAAAATGCATACTTAATATATTTTATATTATCTATAATTATTTTACTTTTTATTTAATATTTATATAATTATAGTTTTTTCTTGATATTTGGTATTGCTTTTGTCATTAAATTTGATAATATCTAACTTGTTTAGTTGTATTTTTTATTAGTTAGAAATGTGATGAGATGATAAAATGCGTACTCGTTATCATCCCGATCAACAGTTGCTGTGAATTGAAAAGTTAAGATAGAAACTTAGAACTAAACTACACATATTTTTTAAACCTTAAAAATAATTATGTCAAATTAAGAATAAAAACATATTTAAGCTAATTTATTATTTATAAAGATAAAATGCGGATTGATTTATAATCTGATTATATTTGATTTTTTATTACTAAATGATTATTTATATGTTGCACCTTTTTATGGGTAATAAGTAAAATATTAAATTCATGGTTTTGTACAAATTTTCAGTTATATAGTCTAAATCTTTTACTTTTCTAAATACCGGTTTAAATTGAAAATTATTAGTTAAACGATAACTTTTTTTAGTATATAAATTCGTGGTCGAACATAAATTAAATAATGTGTTTTACAAAGTATTAAAATTTTGAATTCAGACTTCTTTTTTTAATTTGTTTGTCTGATACATTTTTCATCAAAATTAGTTCTTTAATACTAATATAAATTTTTTTATATAATAATAAGAGATATCAGAATCAAATTAAACCAATAAATATGCAAATATTATATTAATACGAAATTTAGATAATAACATTTAAAAAGTATAATAATTTTATAACTTTCTAAATTAAATAAGTACTAATAATATGACAATTTCATAAATAAAAATTAAATATACGAATGTGATTTAAATTTTTAAGCAGTTATCAAAATTACATCCAAATTCGAAGTTAACGCAATAATAATAAGTTATGTCGATTATTGGCATATTGAATTTTTATCTATTTTCAGATCGATCTAATAGATGAATTGAATTGGATCACTTTATGAACAACTTTTTAAGGGAATCCCGTGATGCCAATTTAGGTTCGAAAGGATACCTTAATAGTGTTTCAAGCGTTACATTTTTTTCATAAAATAATTTCATACGGAATTTAATTAAATTTTGAGAGAACAAAAACTGTTTCTATTGTTTTACATAGTAAACGTCAAAATATAGACATTAGCAATCTGCATCCATCACAACTCATACATAAGTCTCAAACCTGTGCCAAGTACGCAATATATAACCATGTCATTTTTAAGATATCATCGACTCAGGTACCTAGATCCCTAAGTTTAAAAAAAAACAAAAAACTATAAACCATTACCTATTTTTAATATTGTTACCTCTTTCCAATTAAATTCCAACCTAACATCTGAAATATTGTTACCTCTATATTTCACCATAAATTATTCCTAAATGTCACTGACAACCGTATGTTTCAATCAACATTTAAATATTAATCACTTCTTTTCAAATATAATTTCTATAAAAAATAATTTTAAGAAAAGATAGTTCAGAATTAAATTTGCAAAGACTACGAAACAGAGTATATGACAAGATGGGATTTGGCATATCGAAATTATATATAATAATCCCCCTCTGATACTGTTGGGACATGTTCCTCACCCTAGAGGAAGGAAAGAAGTTATACCTGAACATGCACCAAACAGTTGAATTCAAACCTTCAAAAAATACATGCCAAAGTAACGACAATGATATTTATGAACTGACCAGTTTAACAATTACTCTGTCAAGAAAATAAAGGGAAAAAATGAAACTAATGAAGTACAAAAACATTTGGACCCCCGGATGGATGGGCCACTCTCTTGGCACATGATTAGCCAACTGGAAAACAAAATCCGTAGCTTTATGGTTTAACTTTTCCCTCAAAAAACACCTCTACGACATGAAAACAAAAAAAAAAAATTATACAACTCGAGAAAATACCTGATACTGGAAGCTCCCACTTTTATAACATACTGTAATACAAAGTGCTCTAAAAAGTGAGAGCGTAAAGGGAAGGGAATTTGATGTTCATTCAGTTACAGAGATCAATATTCTCATGCAGACTCATCTGATTCAGTTGAACAGACTCTGACAGGCCTCAATATCAGATGCTTGTGAATCCAACACAGCTTGCCCAGATGCAGAGCTAATTACCTGCAATGCTGCGGATAATATAGCTTTCTGGAACCGGTCATCCTCCACCTTCTTCAGGACGTCTCTCACCACCTTAAAATCCAAAGCCCCAGCCAAAACTAGTTTCCCTATTATCTCACCAAAATTATTTGGTGCTTTAGGTAAGTCTATGCCGATATCATCCAGCACAGAGGCAAATAACATGCACCCAGTCCCTATGTCTCTGGCTGAAAGAATCTTCTTCACGAACAGATACTCAAGAAGTTTGCCAACGGGTTCAATGCATGGCGGACTTTTATCTAGACCAATTGAAAGGGATTCCTTCACAACCTCAGGATGATAAGCTGGAGCTTTTAGTTCTTCCACACACTGCAATGCTTCGTCCAAAAGTCGAACACTGAAATATTCTTCCAGAAGAGAACTGGTTTTACGCTGAAGTTCCTCAACATTCGATTTTGGAGCTGAAGCTTGTGGCTTCTCAGAGGGTATGGCAGAAACAGGTTTAACAGGTGCAGGCATTTGAGGTGTGGGCTCGGTACTCAAACCAACGTTTGATGGACGAGCAGAAGGAGCACCACCACCTCCATGCACCAGGGCACTGCTTCTCCCACTTATAGTACCACCACTACCTTGAGGTAGTAACTTTGAGTTAACAGTTGGTGTCTTAGAAATGAGAGGAGACTGACCACGTCCTCCACCTTGCATGCCTGACATGTCACCTCTCGGCATTGATCTTGTCCTAGGCACCTCCCAGTTGTCATTATCAATTCCAGGCATCCCAGGCATTCTCCTTGTCCCCGGCATCCCAGGCATCATACCACCAGTACCAGGTCGGGCAATAGGAAATCCTCCCTGACTGGCGTTTCCTTGAACACCAGAAACTACACGGCTATTTCTCATACTTGCAGTGGCACCGGGACGCAATCCAAGATTTTTCTCTGCCTCTGAATGAATTTCAGTGATGGTTTTGGCTTTCACCTACATTATTAAACAAACAGTAGCAATTATTAGATAAAAGAAAGCAATGGAAATGCCTTCAAACTGAGTCGTAGCATACTTTCAATAGTAAATTGGGTAAATTTACCTCTTCACGTCTAGGAACCCAGCTATTAGAACGCAACTCTAGAACATCACGAACCATAAACCGCAGCCGTGGAACAAGTTGGGGATTGGTGCTCAATTCTTTCAAACGACTGAAGTACATATCATTAATACGCCGTGATTTTGGGCTTTCATCAAGCTGCTTACCAATAGTGTTGAAAAATTGACATATGGCTTCAACATTTTCCTCAGCTGGACAGACCTTGCTGTCCTGTGGACCTAAAAGCTCCTGTATCAAGCATCAGTCAACCACAAAGGTAAGTGCAAACTCCAAAACCGATAATAAATTAAATAACAATTGAGTCTCAAGTCCTGATAGAACCTGAACAATGTGATGAACAATCTTTTCGGGAACCATTTTTTGCTTCAATAGCTCACCAATTAAACGAATGTTTCCAAGGGTTCGAATCTTGACAAGTCTGTCCTTATCCCTTCGCTCCATCTCCTGCTCAGGAGCAGTCATCTGTCTAACTTCTTCCCTCAGGTTATCTGCACCTTCAAAAGCCTCCTGGCAGATATTCAAGAGCACTCTCTTAAAAGTGATTTCCTTCCCACCAGGCTCATCAGATGGGAATGGAGGCAGCTTTTCATTAAGATCAGAACATAGCTGGGCATACATTGGGCAAAATGTTGGTTCTAGCACTGCCTTATCAAATATTAGTGAAATAACTCCCTGCATTACCAAACAATCAATTAAAAACAAGGATGTGATATTAAAATACTTCTTTAACAGAAAATAAAATGAACCTTCAATATGTCGGCAGATGTAATGCCAGAATCAATCAACTGACCCTTCAAGAGATCAAATTTCTCAGGAGTCAACTTATTTAGTATTCTGCATAGAAATAGTTCACAGTACTAATTATCAGTATCAGTAGCCAAGTAATTCTGACGAATCATACCACTCACATGGGTGAAGAAGCAAATACAAAAGGTTCAAAAAGAAAGTTAACTTTCATTAGTTACACAGAAAATAAATTAATCTAGTCAAAACCCAAAAATATTGACTTAAGATTACTTTTCACAGATTCAACTTATCTGATGTAAGTAAATATGTAAAGTGAAAAAGAAAGAATGCATCCACTCTTGATTTTACGGAGTTAAGTAACAAATTTCTTCAACTCAATCAAAGAAACCCTCACTTATTTTTATTAACCAACTAAGAGAAGTCATTTTTTCACATATAGTATGGTCCGGTCCCATAAAAATGATCTAGATTGTTATTTTGTTGTTTTTACTTGCCATCATACCATTTTTAATACACCCTTTATTATATGGAAAAATCCGTTCGACTTCTACCTATATCAAATGGGCATCACTCTATATTAAGTGAGACACATGTGAAACTCTCCAAATAATAAAGGGCACGTTGAAATATTCGCTAGCATTTCTCATAATAGGAAATCCCCATTAACATATTAACAACTACTAAAAGGTAGAAATCTATTACCCTTTAACTGTCTTTAAGACACGATCTTTTTCAGAGAGAGTTCCCCTCCTAGCTGACCATGGCACCTCAGCCTTGACTAGAGTTGGAGTAGGTCCCCCCTGATTTAATAGAGACAGAAGAATTGAAAATAAGATAAAACAATTCATTACACATTGCATAAAGAGAGAACTATTTAATGCCACCATATTAAAGGCTCAAAAAGCTTTTAGGGCCCCTAGATCAAACTTAAATACAAAACATTAACATTTCTGCCAGTTATCAGTACCCCTTGGTTAGAAGATATTTGTGCCCTTGCAAACTGAGAATTCAGTTGCTCTTGACGATTATTTCCAAACTCCCTATTCTCCTTGAGATTATCCCAAGACCTCTCATCTGCATTACCAAAAGGTTGTTGGCCAGATCGTCCACGCCAGTCACGATTATCTGGCTCAGAATATCGATTTTGGAATTGATGTGAGGGCTGCAGAATATAGTATATACATCATTACACAATTTGAATAGTTGAATTTATAATTCTAACAATAAATTAAATTCATTAAAATGATACGATTTAATTGAACTAACAGAAATAGCAGCATCCCATACTCAATTAGACATTTTACCATTCCTTGGTCACTGATGAGTAAGATACTATAATGTTCACCCCGAAAATAAATCAGCCATAATCAAGTGCATTAATCAATTTACCAAAAGGATGGAGGAAGAATAGGGTCTTAGTTAACAGCACAAATAGGAGCAAGAAAACACACTCACGTTACTTTCTGGGCGGGCCCAACTTTGATCTTCACCAAATAGTTCAGCTTCAAATTCTTGTTTGATCTTCAAAACATCATCAAGGGTCTCAACACCCTTAGAACAAAAAGGTTCAATAATTAGACAAGTGATGAATCATTAGGCACAAAAACTGGAGCACTAGATTGAAAAAGAGGATGTCTGGAGAGAAGAGACAAGATATTTAACAAAACAAAAGATCATATGCAATAATTTATCCAGAGGCATAGGTAACAATGTAGGTTGCCTTTCAAGGAACGAGAGAGTTCTGTAGAAAATCTGGCAGCCTCTCTTTAAGTTTAATTAATACAAGTAAACTCATAACATGACAGTAGACACACAAGGCAAGCAATACACACAGGCTATTAGAAAGATGAATCCAATCACTAAACATCACACAATATTAATTAGTCACAATTTTCAAATTAAAAGTAAAAGAATAACATGTAGGCAGCAGATGGAACAAACAAATGTCCTCAGGAAAAAGTATAATTAGTTAACCATAACATTAAAGCAGCAATAACATAAAAATTACCTCACTGAGTTGTAAGAGCTGCTCCCTGGTATATCGCACACGCTCACGACCCTCAAACCGGGAATCTCCAGCCTGTAAATTCAGAAGCCTTTAAATACAAATCACGTGACATAAACACAGTTTAACTATCACAAATCAAAAAGAAAACTTCAAAAAGTACACGAAAAGTCAGAGAGATATGTATTTAGATCACAAGCGGTGCTACAAGAAATGCAGAATTCAATTAAACTATGTTCAACGCACAAACAATCGCAACCAGTACGTAAATACAATATTGGTTATCATTCTGTCAACAATTTTTGTAACACAGCAACAGTTCAACAGATTCATTTAAAACCTTTGCAAGCACTTCCTTTAGAGAAAAAGTATAAGCTTTATCACAAACTCCCCAGCACTGAATCTGAGAGGGGGCCAATAACATCGCGGCAAAATGTAGATGAATGACTCATTAAGAAAAACAGTGTAACAAGGAAACGATATCATATCCTGTGCCACACAGAAGTTGTGACATCCTCTAGAATTGTGAAATTAGTTCAATGTATGTGGGACCTTTATGGGTAACTTGAAATTTAGTCAATCCCACCTAAAGCCCACATATTGCTTTTTGTCCATATTTACAGCAGGTACACATACTTAGTGCCCAACCAAGAATTAGGACATTCAAATTCAGTTTGCCCCTTGTCTCAGGGCCATTAGCTTAAATCCCTGTAGAAACTGAAAACAAAAAACATTACAACAAAGATATTCTTTTTTTACCTTTCAGTTAGTTGATTTTTTTTTCCCAAAGGTTTTCTTTATGCTTCAGCACCCACACAGCCCTAAATAAATTGGCTTAAGTACTTAAATTCCAAAACACACCACCATCAAATCAAATCCATACACATCCAAATCTAAGCATTGAACAAAACAAGAAAAAAGACGAGTGTCAATGACTATTTCCAAATTCAAAGTTTAGCCGAATAATTCATCTCAAAAATCTAAACTTTACAGGGAAAAACAAGCCCGATAATTGAGCCTTGATATTATTCATCAAGCTGATACGAGATCCAAATATACCCAGCAGAAAAGATTTAGGAAACACACACCCAGCTATTAAAAATTAATTAAAAAACAACGATAGAAAAGAAAAAATGGAGAGAATCCTTCAAGAGTATGAGCATGAGATTAATTTCAATCGAAAGCAAGAAATAGAGGGGGAGAAAGCAAGTTCTGGTGAGTAAAAAGGTAAATTGAAGCGGCAAAAAGGCAGATCCAGGGAAAGGGGATTGATACCTTGATAGAGAAGGGAGAGGGAGCCCCGCCATGAGGACGCAGGAGAGGAAGATCAGCAGAAAAGGAGCCAAAAGCAGGGGAAGCAGAAGACGAGGAGGAGGAGTCGAATCGAGGGCCGAGGAGCCTGCTGCCTTTTCCACCGCCGGGCCTCAAGCTCAACACCGTCGGATCACTCTGCTGCATGCCTCGCGATGCAATCTTGGCCGTCCGATTCGACAGAGCGGTAATGGATTCAGCGACGCCGAAGCACAGCGAAGCCCAGCGAATAGGAGAAGAGAAGGGTAAAGGGAGAAAAAGGGGAAGAAGGGAAGCGATAAATAGATGATAGATTGAAAGGATTGGATTGGGAGTACGCTAGGTATTGGATATTTCTCTCTCTTCTGCGGAGTGAGAAGAGAAGAGAGAACTGCGTGCGTGAGTGAGAACGGAGGGGTCACAAAAAACCCTTCTTAGAGTTGTGTTCACCCTTGCGTACCGTATCTATACGTATCTCCAATCGCCCCCACCTTTTCTTTAAACTCTTTCTTCCCAAAATTAGGTTTACCAAATTACACCCCCGCAATAACCCTAAATTCACATTCGCCCACCATCATACGCTGATTTTTCTCCAAAATATTCATTCATTTACCCACATCCTAACGTAAATGTATGTGGGCCTGCAGCTAGGTTACGGCCCACGTTCCAATATAATTCATCCTTTTACTTAACAGGCTTCTTTTCTACTTCAAAAAAATACTAACTCGATCAAATATTGCAGATTTAAATCCTTTTCTAGAAATGAATCATTGCATCCTTATATCGCGTAACTCTATCAATTATTTATGGTAAAATATATATCTATATCTATATATATACCAGAATAAATATTATTTTAAAATAAAGTGGAGTGAAAAACTAATAAAATACTTAAATATATCTTTCAAATAATACTTATTATAATAAATATATAAATAGAAAAATATATCTATATTTATAAATATAGATATTTGATATATATAG
>Ga0209389_1005439_pt1 | contig 10844 bp, 6 predicted proteins | sample CowpearedBW_FD_187526 | JGI IMG/M metagenome (GOLD analysis project Ga0209389, IMG submission 187526) | Root nodule microbial communities of legume samples collected from California, USA - Cow pea red BW (SPAdes) (version 2) | ecosystem: Host-associated > Plants > Roots > Nodule | place: USA... | reverse complement strand
ATTGATATATAAAAATATTTTAAATATTCAAAATATTTTAGAAAAATAAACTAATATTTATAAAATTAACATTTACATATAAAATATTTTAGATTTTAATATCTAAAATGTAATAAAAATATTAAATATTTTAAATTTAAATGTGAATTTTACAAATGTTAATATATATTTTTGAAATTTTAATAATTATATTTTAATAATATTTAAATAATTATATTCTATTTAACAATATGAATCTAAGAATTATATTCAATTAATAATTAAATATTATAATTTATAATTAAATTTAGAAAATATCTAATAATAAAATTTGGGACTAAATTAAACAAAAATAACGAATATAGGAACTAAATTGAACAAAAATAACGAATATAGGGACTAAATTGAACAAAAATAACGAATATCGGGACTAAATCAAACAAAAATAAATAATACAACTACAAACTGACACGTGGCACAATTGTGACTTGACACGTGGACACTTTTTTTGAAATTAAAAAAATTTTAAAAAAATTAAAAAAAATCAAAAAAATCAAAAAAATCAGGAGCTGACACGTGGCATGTACGGTTCAAAAACGTTTACACCGTTAGTGAAAATGGCCAAATTGACCATAATTTGACGAAAATGAGGACCTAATTGAACATAAAACGAAAATAAGAACCAAATTGAATAAAATCAACAAAAATAGGGACCGAATGTATATTTAAACCTATTATTAATCAGTTTTGGTGAGATTCGGTATGAAGGAAAAGATTTGTATATAATTTAAATTATAAAATTTGTTGATACTAACACAATGTTTCTGTCAATAAAATTCAAGTTATAACTTAATATTTTCTTGTATTGATAATCTCATAAAATGTTAAAAGGCAATGACTGAATTGTAATCTCTGAAGTTTTTTTCTTAACTTCTTGGATCACAAAACTTATTTTTATAGTAAATTTTTCTATGGATTTGAATTAAAAATATTTTAATTGAACTATATTAATTTTTGTGTGTTTTTGTTCTTGTCTTATATTTATTATTGTTTCCGGTTAATTGTAGTTCTTATTTTATAGAATGCCTAAAATAAACTATAAATTACATTACATCCAAAATGAAATTGCCATCAAATGAAATGTTGTTGGATTTATAGTATGAACCCAAATTTGGTAGTTGTTGAATAAATTAATCGTGACAACTTTTTTAGGGCAAAAATTCTATTCCAGTCAATTGACTTATCCCAAGACTTGAGAAAAAGAAGGGTAACTTACACACGCTAAACGACACTTTTATATAAAAATAAATAAATCATCAAACGTAGTGAGTGGATTCTAAGATATTGAAAGATATTAAAATTAAAAAGTACTCTGAAGACCCACATTGAGCAAGTTTTGAACAAGTTTTGAATACTAAGATGGTTGATTTTTCATTACGTGTAGAAAGAGTCCAAATTAGTACAATGTAACAGTTTACAGGAGTGTCAAAAGTAATGTTATGTATTTTTTTTGTAGGAACAAAATATTATATAAAATTAAAAAGCTTATTGTTATTATATTTTTCGTATCTCATTACTAGCAAATAAGTTAGTGATAGTAAATTATTTTGGCGTAATTGTATAAATATAAAAATATATAAAGAGTTAAAAAATGTAGTAAATATTGAAAACATACACAACGTTGTATGATGCAATGCAAATATTACAAAAAGTTGGTAGAATTTGGAAAGCAAAAGGTGAAACCCGCGTTCTAGTTTCTATATATTAAACTGAAAGGTACTCATTTCCACCACTATTGTTATTAATACAGGAATTATAATGGCAGTAGGTCCAAAGGTGAATACATCCGTGTTTGAAGTCCTGCAAATAGCAATTTTCCATGCGTCGGAAAGTGAAGAATAAAGTGAAAGAATAACCTGCTTTACTTTATGTATTGAACTAAAGAAGATAAATTTTTTCTATAGTTATTTATTATAAAAAATCGCCATTGGAGACTTTTGTGATGCGTTTGTTTTCCATATTATACTATAATTGTAGAAAGAAAGTGCGCATTTATACTTATTGCTGTAAGAAGAAAAACCTTCGCATTCATATTTTTATTTTATTTATGTTTATATTTTATTATTATTATTATTATTTTATTTTTAGGTTTTATTTAATAAAATTAGAAAATATAAATGTGTGGAATATATTTTGCAAATAAGTGGAAATCTTAGAGATTTAGGAAGATTATCAATAGAATGAGTGAAATCTTGAATATGTAAAGATTATCAATAATATCAGATATCCACAAAGTTGGTTACTTAATTATAAATCAGAATAATTGAAGAATAATTCAAAGATATGAAATCTCCAAAGATTAAAAGATATATATCAAGGATTATCTCTTACAATTTATTCAAGTACAAAATCAAGTCCAAATCTTAGGCTTAGTCCAATGATGAAAGTCTATGAATTGAGGGTCTGGCATACGTCAAAAAGACACACTTGGAGAGAAAGAAATTTTATATCTCTACACTTAAAGGTAGAAGGGCATTCTGACGGAAGGAGGCACTCAAACTCAACATCGGTCTAGTATTTAGTAAGTCTAGGAGTAGCTAACTCTCTCATTCATGAGGTTGGATGTAATGTATTCTTAATTCTCTGTGAATTCTACATTCAATACATTTCTTTTCCATAATCTCTTATGTTTTATTCCTTTTTCAAATGCATAGTTTATGATTTTTATACATACAAGTGTCCATACTGATACGAACGATAGTTTGGAAACCCAGTTTATCATCTTTAATTGCATGTTCTAGATATGGTGCATATGTGGGAGTACCAGCTGATTTGAAAAATAGTTTGGAAAACTTGGTTAGGATAAAAAAAAACTTTTAATTTCACATGCTAGACATAGATGTGGTCATAAGTCACTTTTAAGCATCAACATATTGGTCATTAGTGCAAACGCAATATTAAAAGTTGCTAAGACATAGAGTTTTTATTATTTTAGTTTAGGCTTGTTTGTGACGAAATCAAACAAGGTTACAAACGATGCGAGTGTGAGATACGAAAATTGAATTTTTTTTTTGTTTGTTGATTTTCCTTTGAATGGAATCGTGACACCCAATCCCGATGAAGCTTTTATCTCATATTTTTCTAAATAAAGTTCTTTGTTTCCACTATGTCAATTCTCATTATATTTTATATTCTACATTTATTTTTCCTTTAACCTGCAAACGTTTTGTTATTCTCACCCTTTATAAGTAACTAACCAATTAATTTAGACCACATTAGTTCTTGTGAGATATAATGTTTGGTCTTGTCTACTGCATTACTTGTATGATTTGGTACACTTGCCAATTTCGTAACAAAAACAAGGATGTGTTTATAAAAAAAATTAAATATCGTGTTATTTGGCTGATATACATATAATACTATTATTTAAATACAAATTAAATTAATAAAAAGGATTAAGAGACCACCCAGTAAACTTGGAAATGACAAATAAATGCATTTTGGTATAATACTTACCAAAATTTCGTAACAAAAAGAAGGGTGTGTTTATAAAAAAAATTAAATACCATGTTATTTGGCTTATATACATATAATATTATAATTTAAATACAAATTAAATTAATAAAAAGGACTACGAGACCACCAAGTAATCTTAGAGATGACAAATAAATCCATTTTGGTAGGCATTGTGTCTATTTTGGAATCTATGTCTATGTTTTATACAATAGGAATGACCCTATAGTAAATTCCAACACATTATCACATAAGTTTCAAAATCAATATAAGAACATTGTTTCATTATTGATAAGAATATGTCTTACTATCCGCCATGTTGCTTGAACTATCTATTTATTGAGATGTTCAACTTGATTCTCTGAAGATCTGCTTATAAGAGTGGCTTAGGGGCTTGGAAGGCCTAAAACAAACTTCAGAATGAGACTTTTTATTTAAAAGCGATATTATGGATCAATACACGTGGAGAGAAACACATCTATAAATCTAAAATCTTTTAGTTATTTTTGTGATTTTTGAGATTTTATTTACAATAATAATAGGGGTAAATATGTTTTTAGGACCTTCACTTTCAGTGAAAATTAGAATTAGTCTATCTTCAAAATTTGGTCCAATTTAGTCCCCAACTTTACAAATGCGTGGATTTAGTTATTTTAACCAAATTTTTTTAAGTTTATTTGACGTTTCAAATACGATTCATGATAGCATTTGAGTTTTAACATATTTGACACATTTTCGCTTCAATGTTAGCTAAGAAATGCATTTAAAACGTCAAATAAACTTAACAAAATTTGGTTAAAAGGACTAAATCCACGCATTTCAATTTTCACTAAAAGTTAAGGGACAAAAAACATATTTAATCCATAATAATATGATTGGTAATTATTTCTATATTGATAAAAGAAAAAAAAGAAGAAGGAAATTTACCATCAAAATGTCCTCAATATTGATCTTAATATCACTCGAAAAGTAATTCCTATTCTAAGGTATATGTTCCACAACTTTTGAAAATAAAAACGAAGTTGAAATGATTAGAAATCAAGGAGACCATTTTGATCTATAGTTTGGGGAAGGATATCGATGTCACACTCAATAAAGAAAATAATCTGATAAGTCATGGGAATGATCGTCATATGTTATGATCAAAATTAGGGTTCTTATAATTAAAAACTGCATACAACTCTCACAACGATTTAATTAATAGATTAAAATTGCATAAAAACTCAAAATACCTTCAATATCATATCACTCCCTCCTTTCTCAGTTACATTTGTCCTTGAATGTCATGATTAGTCTTCTTCCAAGAGAAAGAACATAGTACCCGAATCAAAGATTTGCCTTTTGATTTTCCATTTCATAACTAGAATCCTTGCAAAAACAATTGATTGATTTATGCCAAATGTGTTATTATTGAAACATCTCATAAAAAATGGTTTCTCTCGTTGCCGAACGGACAAAATAACAATATTTGCACAACCATAAAAGACATTATCTTTATTATCATTATTTATTTTTTCTTCTATATATTTTTCTTGAATATTTTTTTCTCTCAACTCATCCTTTTTATTTCTTTTTTTTCTCAACTCCTTATCTTTATTTTCTTTATCTCTAAACTCCTCCTCTTTATTTTCTTTTTCTCTCAATTCCCCGTCTTTATTTTCTTTTGTCTCAATATCTCCTCTTTTAATTCTTTTTCTTCACTAATTTTCTTTTTCTCCATCTCTCTTTCTTAATTTTGTAAGAAGATTGAGTTTTCTTTTTGTGAGAGTTTTGTGGAGTTCGAAGTTATAAGAACCTCAATCTTGATCTTATCAAGGTAACCAATTGCAATCACCCATGTTCTCATCTTTCTTGATTATGGCATCAATATCCTTTTCCTAACTGAATATCAAAATAGTCCCCCCTAATTTCTCATCACATTCTTTATTTAAAATTATAATAATAATAATAATAATAATAATAAAGAAAGAAAAGTCAAGTTTGTAACATAAGGAAGTAATATATTTTATGTCTAAAACATTAATTTTATTCTAAAACAACATTGACTTAGAATTTAACAGGCTATACACAGAATAATGGCATGGCCTAATCTTCACCCCAAAGATGTCTCTAATAAGCCTTTTATACTAGTATATAGAAAATCTTCAATACAAAGTTGTATCTTTTATTGCATCAGATGTAGAAGCATGAACAACACATTAGCTAGTATGCATGTCATTAAAGAATTCTTTTTGTAATGCATAAGTATATATTTGTTTCATTCAATCAAATCAAATAACACCAATTGTTTATTGTTTAATGCCTATTCTTTTATTACAAAGTCAAATCAGTTTTTAAGATTACTAACAAATTTATAGAACCCTTCTTGACTAGAAGGCCTACCATTAGATGATTCACTATAATGTTGTATCCTTGACCAACCTCTTGGATTTGGACACCTACACGAGGAAACAAGTACACAAGTTCAATATCATTATAATTATTATTATTTCTTTTTAGAGAGATAGTCAAATTACCCATGCATTAAATTGCAAAATGGAAATAAAGCCAGTAGTAGAATTATTGAAAACAACAATATATGCTTAATTCAACATTAAAAACATATCATTGTAAACAACAATAAGAGGCATAATTCAGCAACATTAATATTACCCAAAATAAATATCAATAACCATACTTCAAGAATAGTATTATCCATAAGAATAGAAATATTGAATTTGTGTTTAATTATAGTTGTAGTTCATAATCACTTTAATTAGGATTATATGTTAATGCAAATGAATTTGACCAAATCATGTGCCATCAATTCATTTACAACATCATCATCTAATTATGGATTTCATTGGTTGAGCATGAATTTGACCATTGTTTGCAAATCTTTAGTTTGTTTTGCCTTGCCACTCACTTTATCTTCATATAATATTTTTATAAAAGCAATTTCTTCATTTTTCTTCAACATTGTAGATGTCATAGTCCTTCCATAGCAACACACTCAACTATGCTTTTATTTTCCAAACAAAGATTCAAATTTTTGTTCCACTAAATCATTTGAATTTTCAATGGAACTTTTTTGTGTAGCATAATAGAAAAACACAACGAAGACTAAAAATTTATAAATTTTAGACACACTTAATGATTAAATCATAAAATATTTACAATAACATTTTGTGTTTCTTCACCCACTACTTTTTCTTTAAGAGCTTGACGAGTTTTGATGACCATTTTAGCATGAGTCATTTCTTCCCTTTTTTTCTTATTTGCATGTTGCATTAACAAATATGATTAAAATACATTTCCACATTAGATATGGAAAAACAAGAAATAATCAAACATTACTTTACTAATACCAATTGAGCACGAATTCTAACAAAGTTTATTGGTCCATGCGATGCATATACTTTTGTTTAGCTCTATTAGCTACATTTTTTTTACCAATACTCTGCATTATAGAGAAAAAAGTAATTAAAGTTAAACAAAAGTATCGGATGGATGATGTTTTAGTTGAATATGGAATTTTTCCAATATGTCAACAACTGCTTGAAATGATCTTTTAAAGTATTGGATGGACGATGTTTTAGTTGCTCCTTCAAGCAAGAGTACTTTAAATAATGATTTCTCTTGGTACAACATTTCTCTTGGTACAACATTACTTTTTCACCTGTATTAGAGATAATGAATTTCTCCTACAGAAATGATCCAATTATATTTTCACCTGTATCAAATATTTCCATACCAATTTAATTGAGAGAAAGTCAAAAGTGTTCTAACCATACCAAAACATATTTTCATATATGAGTCTTATTATCTTTTATCACCTCTTTGAAGTTTGTGTAAATCAAAGTTTGGTACAATTTTTTCAATTGGACCAATAGGTTCTCCCCCATCAACCAATATAATCTCTTGACAGTCTTCAGTGCCTCTTGCATGTATTTGTAGGCATTAAGGTGGTCCTCTTGTTTTTTTCTTAGACATAATTATTTAAAAGTTAAGATAACATATGAAATATCACATAAGCAAATCAATAAGTATTAATTTTATGGTTTAATAAAATTGAAGTGTTTACCTTATTGTAGGACATTTATATCAACAACACTTTAATCTTGGTTTGCATGTAATTCTTCATGTTGTTCTTCAGTATATTTTTCATCATCACTTTTAGTTTCTAACTCTAATTCCTTCAACTTGTCTATTTAATTTGAGAAATTCATCAGTCGACATTTGCATAGATAATGAGGTTTTTTGTGTCTTATTTTTGTTATTACCTTGTTCTCTCATCATTGGTTCATCATCTTCCATCATTGCTTTTTTATTGAATTTCTTCTTTCTCCTTGAGTTTTCATCTTGCAATATCATCATTTTTTTAAGGTTGCCCTTTTTCATTTGACTTATGTATTTGAGCTATAACATTTTTCATTGACACCAATGTTGTGCTAGAATTTCCTTCGATTTCCTTTTGTCTTGGTTATTATTTGGAACTTGATTTCCTAACTCTAGCCATTGCTTTTGCAATTTCCAAAAGCTTTTCCCTTGAATTTTCTTGTTATGTTCTTCCTGTTGTTTGTTGTTGTTGTTGTTGATTGGTGCAAGACTTTTCACATGTATTTATTGCTCCCTTCACCTTAAGTATTTTAGCAAAGGTTGCTAGTTTGACATGAATATTGTCTTCTAATTATTCCAAATGTTGAAATATGAATAATGTAAAAAATGTTTCAATAAGATTGAGCGAAATACCATCAAAAAGCTTACAACAAATTTGAATGTGACATTTATAATAAAAATCGTTATTGAAAAATGAAAATTGATCTTCATTAACTTAAACACTTGGCTCTTATGTTGACCCATCCCCAATACACAATTGATATTATCTTCATAACTTCATGCATTAAATCCTAGTAATTGTGTGCCAGTGGGAATTTTTCCAATTAGATGGTTATAGGACAAATCTAACACACCAAGTCTATAAATTTGAGTAAGACATAGGGGAAATGAACCAACAAGTTCGTTTCTTTGAAGAGAATCAAAGAATACTAAATTTCCAATCTTTAAAGGAATTTTCCGAGTCAGATTGTTTCTTGATAAGTTCAATGAAATAAATCCTAATAATTTCTCTATTTCTACAGGAATTTCTTCTAAGAAATGATTGGTTGTGAGATCAATACTTTTTAAAAGTGACAAACATTTATTCATAAACATTTGTTCTGAACCTTTCCACATCAATAGTGCATTCAAATCATAAGACATGTTGGTTCGGAAAGCAATATTGTTGAAAAAACACCAATCACCGGCATAATCCATTGAAGATGTTGTTTGAATCATTTAAGTTAGGTTTCCTATGCATTTAGGAACTTTTCCTAATAATTTTTTTGAGTGAGAGATCTAAGAGTTAAATATTTCTTAGAAAACAAATCTTTAATGGTAAACTTCCAAAAAATTGATTTCTTCCTAAACATAAAATTTGCAATTCTTCTTTTGTTCCAATCCAATCAAGGATGGACTATGATAACTTGTTTTCTGACATATCAAGCATTACTATCTTTGTGCAATTTCTCAAGGAGAAAGGGATTCCTCCCACTAAATTGTTATTTCTCAACAACAATGCTTGAACATCAAGAAGTGATCCAAATGAATTAGGAATTTTTTCTAAAAAATTATTGCTCAAATCTAAATAAACCAATGAGTTCAATTGTCTCCAATAATTTGGGCTATGTTCGGATAATTGATTATATGAAAGATCTAAATGGAATAAATTTTTAATTGAACCACTTTCACATAAAAAAATAAAAAAGAATATGAGGATTTATTATTTGATAAATCAAGAAGTCAAGAATTTCATTAAGATAGAGGAATAAGACCTTTAACCTAATTTGATTCGAGAGACATGAAACTAGGAATATTTTTTTGTTGGAAAATTTCGAAGTATACCTCATAGATTGTTGTATGAAATATTCAATTTTCTCAATTTTTGGACTAATAATTTAGCCTAAAACCATATAGGGACAATATTTAATATTGCAGCATTTGAAATGTCAATATCGTCAAATTCATTTTGTGCCTGCAACCATGTGTGAAATGTTGGACCTAACTTACAAGATCTCAATCCTATCTTGAACAAATGAAAATGTGGGACCCAATTTTGAGTAAATGTCAAACACAAAGAGTTGTCTCATAAATACAATTCTTGTAAGTTAAACATATGAGCAAAATGGTTGTTAGTAATCACAACTTTTAAGGAATTTGAAAACATGTAAAGTGCCTCCAATTGTAGTGGGAATCAAATATCCATATGAATAACTTCATTTAACTTGTTTTCAAAAAGATTTAATATTTTTAAAGATGTGAATGTTGAGAAGTCTTGTACTGTGCCATTGATTTTATTGTTGCCTAGACTTAATGTTTTCAATGAATACCTAGCACATCATGATAGGTGAGAAATTATCTTTGGAAGCTCATCATTGAAGCTATTATAAGATATGTCAAATAACAGCAAAGATCATGCATTCCCAAATGCTTTTAGAATTCTACAATCTATTGTGTTTAAATAGATTGAAAAATATTTCTCTTATATGGCAATTTGTTATCTTCTGGTATCTTGCCACTTAATTCATTTGTTGAAAGATCCAACACTTTCAAGGTTGCAAAAATTGAGAAATCTAGTAATGTATCTTTGATTTTATTTGCGCGCAAGATCGTTTCTTGTAACGAGTTTCTAGAACATCCAGCCAAGTTTCAAACTATAATTGGAAACTCTTCACTTAAGTTATTATCAAACATATCTAAGGATCTCAAAGAGCATGTGTTTCCATAAGAATTTGGAATTCCACCACCTAAAAAATTTGAGCTAATTGACAAATCCTTCATTGTAGATGGTAACTGGTGAGTTCAAATTATTTCCCTCATTTAATGTTTAAATTTGGGGATATAATAGAATTTTTGTGCTTAAGGATTAATTTAATTAGGATTTGTGATTATTGGATTTTGATGAAGGCGTGACCACCACCACCACCTCCTTATAAGATATGTCAAATAACAGCAAAGATCATGCATTCCCAAATGCTTTTAGAATTCTACATTCTATTGTCTTTAAATAGATTGAAAAATATTTCTCTTATATGGCAATTTGTTATCTTTTGGTATCTTGCCACTTAATTCATTTGTTGAAAGATCCAACACTTTCAAGGTTGCAAAAATTGAGAAATCTAGTAATGTATCTTTGATTTTATTTGCACGCAAGATCGTTTCTTGTAACGAGTTTCTAGAACATCCAGCCAAGTTTCAAACTATAATTGGAAACTCTTCACTTAAGTTATTATCAAACATATCTAAGGATCTCAAAGAGCATGTGTTTCCATAAG
>Ga0209389_1005437_pt1 | contig 10844 bp, 6 predicted proteins | sample CowpearedBW_FD_187526 | JGI IMG/M metagenome (GOLD analysis project Ga0209389, IMG submission 187526) | Root nodule microbial communities of legume samples collected from California, USA - Cow pea red BW (SPAdes) (version 2) | ecosystem: Host-associated > Plants > Roots > Nodule | place: USA... | reverse complement strand
TTTTTTAAATAAGAAAAAAAAAAAAGGAAAGTCATAAGATGCCATTAGCAAAAAACCTGTCCATAGCCTCCAGATCCAATAGTATTGGTTTCTGAGAAGTTGTTGGTGTATTTCCTTAGGTCATCAAAAGCAAACCATCGTCCTCCTTTCAACTGAGGAGCAGTGCCACTATTCTTATTCTGTTCCCAGTTAGCTGCATTTAAAATTACATTGAATCAGTAAAAGACTACTTGAGAAGTCCTTGCAAGGAACAAAATTCGGCCAAGGCTGCAGCAGTCACTTCTTACCAAAAGGGTTCAACCCTGCAGATCTTTCTGCTCTTCTTTTCTGGCGAATGGCATACATCCCTGCAAGGGATGCTAGTACAATAAAGGCCACAACAGCTACTACAGCACCAACTATAATCCCGGTATGTGATGATTTTGATCCTTTTGGTTCTCCTAATTGACGTAAAGAATGAGAGTTAGAGGGAGAAAGGGCACTGCAAAATAGGACTGACAAAGCGTTCAGTATTTGTAGTTCATCTCACCTCCTGTGTAATCATAATTAGCACCCTTGAAGATGTATGGGGAGAAGAACTCTGGGGGCTTATAAATTTGGTTGCTAAGCAGAAAAGCAATGGATAAAACTCCAGTTGAATTGAAACGATCGCTTTGCGAAGGGAAGACTTGGAGAGTCAATTCAAAGTTATCAGAAGTAGAATTTCTCATGGGGTTACTAAGAGCAACTGAATCCACTGGAAGGCTTTGGTTTCGGAAAGTATCCATCAGAGACTGCTCAAGCTCCCTATAGTAACTTGCGTCACTGAAGTTTGAGAAACTAAGAGCTCTCGATATAAGAAGTCCAGTATAGGGAAATGCACATATACAATTTGGGCTGGCAATCTGATCATCAGAACTGCAAGATGGAGGAGAACAATTATTGGATGGTGTTGAATAAAATGAGGGATTTGGTGCTGCTTCTTGGCAGTAACTATTCTGAGAGATCCACTTTCACGACAAACTGGGTTGTTAGCTAGTCTGCAAAACCATAAAACAACTGCCTCAGTTTTGAATCCATGCAAATGGCTGAACATTTTTTTTATAGAGAAAAAAGGGATATCATAAATAATGAGGCTTGCCTTATTTCAAAACTTGGTAGATTGTTTTGCGGGTCAATCTCTGTTATTTCATTAGTCTCCAAATTTATGAGTTGCAGACTTTTGCTGTAGCTACTGAGATTTAGCGTGCCACCGAGCCGGTTCTGCCCAAGTATCCTGTTACCATATTTCAATAATCATATTCATCATTTGCTCAAGCCTCACTTTTTAGGAACATGTCATTCGTTTTATTCATAGCTAAAATGAAATCCTGTTTCTATTTTTCTTTTTTTCACCACAACAATGAGTATCTTATTCAAGAAGTAATGTCATTGGAAAGATTCAGAAACAAATAATGGGAAGGAAGGAACAACATACACTGTTGTCAGTGCTGGCAGACCTGAAACCCATGAAGGTATATTAGAGGAATTGAAAGCATTGTCGCTCATGTCCCTGCAGATAGTTTTCCATAAAAGACGAAAAGTAAAAAATCTTGTATCATGCATGAATCATATGCTCAAGTGTAGAATGCTGTTGTATAATTTGAGTGGAGAGAAAAAAAAAAATTGGCAACATGATTAAATTTTACTGAGTTAAACTTTTGTTGAAATAAGTTGAATGAAAAGTGTCACTGTTTTATACTTACACGTAGGTGAGACTATTCATTCCAGTAAAATCGGGCAAACTGCCATTCAGCTTATTGTGAGATAAATAGCTGCAAAAATAAAGTCCATGCCTCGCCTTAGCAAAGTTGATTCTATAGGAAAACTGAGACATTTTTTCATATAAACATGAAGTTAAATAGTGCATGTTTCTTTAATTTTCTTACATCTCACTTAGTTTTCCGAGTCTGCTTAAGGTTGTCGGCACTCCCCCTGTTAATCCATTCTTGTCTAAGCGCCTGCGGTCCAAAGAAAATATTAAATATAAGGAAAATATTTGTGACCGTAACCATTGGACACTGTTTAAAATATACTTACAGAACTTCCAATGTCCCCACAGAACTAATGGAACTAGGAACACTTCCCTCTAGTTGATTGTGGTCAAAAAGCCTGGCAAAAGAGTACAAGGGTCAAAAATTCATTTGAATGATTGTCTCAAGCCATTATATAATTGTAAAATTCGAAACTGTACAAGATGTAATGAAGCTTACACGTGTTCCAGAATCATACTGGAGTTGAAAAGTTTTTCTGGTATTGTACCAGTGAGCTTATTGCTCCCCATATGGCTGCAATCAGTGAACATAATGTTAGGGAACTGGGAAATATCCAACCACGTTATGTGTTGATATGAAGTGAAATTTAACAGTGAGAATTGACATACAAGTGTTGTGCCTTAAGGAGCAGGTCAAGGCCTGGTCGTCCTTGGTCATCAGAGACAGGGATAGTCCCTTCAAGCTCGTTTTCAGCAAGATCAAGCCAATTGATATTTGTTAGATTGCCAAGAGAGCGAGGTATATTTCCACTGAACTTGTTAGAGTTCAATGCTCTGCATGAAAAGCAACACATAATTTACCATGAATTAGTCAATTAAAAAGTAACATTAAAGTTCCAGATTAAGTTAGACACTTTTAGGAACTGAACATTATTATATCAAGGGTGCACCCCTAGCATAACATGTTCCATATTTTTATATGAAACATCATTTTTGGATACATTCGAAAAAGATGAACTCTGATGGAATCCTTACAGAAAGGTCAGCTGCGTTAGAGATCCTATTGAATCTGGAATCGGACCAGAGAAACCACAACCAACCAATGATCTGAAAAACAGTTAAAAAGCATCCTAAATTTTGTAAGGGAAAATTTCGGTTTGTATGAAAATCATTTGATAGAAAATAAAGTGCCTAGCTTACAGGGATTTTAGGTTTTTCATATTTCCAATTTCTGCTGGAATTGTTCCCGTCAAACCTGTGTTGTAAGAAAGATCCCTACATGAACAGAAACAACATCTTATTAAGTGAGCTTCCACAGAAACAACATATACCGTTTTCACTTTAAATACAACTTTGAATCTAATTCAGTTCTAAAAACCAGTTTGTAAAATAGGAATTGTAATTGGTTTATATACTTCAGTTTGACTATAGTGAAGTATACAACAATAAGTTCAGTTTAGAAGAATGTTATCCAACAAATCACCACCAGCTCAGAAACACAGATATAATGTTATATAAGAATTACGCACAGAGTGTCTAGTTCAGATAAAGATTCAATTGCAGAAGATAGTTGGCCACCAATATTCAAGCCTGGAACTCTCCTGAAAATAATAGCAATCCATTCAGATATATTTTATATTTAAACAATAGAATGTATGAAACAAGTTTTCATATCAATTTGGAGAAGCTAAAGAAACCAAGAACTAACAATTGGGTGATTCTTGTATTGCTGCAACGAATTCCATCCCAGCCACTGCAAGGATCTTGACCCACCCAACTTTGTGGCTTGTTACTCCAGGATTGTGTAAGGGAGTTTAGTGCAGAATCTACAGCCATACCATTTACATTGAAAATTGTCAAAAGAAATTGAATTTTCAAACTAAGCTTCATAAATTCCTAGTGTTCATTAATCTACCTCCTCTCTCAGTGATTGCACATTGTCTCTAGACCACAATTTACCATGAAAAGCGAAAACTATGAAAGCAACCTCTGTAGTCAAATCATTCTCCTACTTCAGAAATCAAATGAACTAATCACACCGAAATGTTTTCAATTTTAATACATAAAGCGAACAGCTTTTTTCTTACATCACATTCAGATTGACAGAAGACAAAATACAACCCAATATCAGTATTTTCTTGAAGTATATTACTCCTTCAGTAAATTCTTTAAACACCGTTTTACAAATATTTTTTTTCCTCCCTCTCCATCCACCATCCATCTTATTTCACGTTTGGTTGAAAAAAATATTTTATAGCCTTGTTTTACAAATTAAATTTCTCTATTTTCTGTGTCCACTGTAATTTGTGATGTGCTCTTTGCATAGAACTGAGGCAAAGTTTCAAACTGTTGAGAGTTTAGCCACTTGTTGGAATATGGAAGAACGCCCCCCAAAAAAGTTGGAAAATATTCCTCACTTTTTTCATGAGACGTGAAAGAACATAGTGCAAAGATAGTGCAAAACTTGAAAAAAGTAGAATTGAACTTACAATCTCGACTGTCTGTCTGTGATGCAACAAGCAGAACTTGGAAAAGAAGCAGCTGAAGAAGAATCACTTTATGTCGTTGATCCATTACTCAATGTTTCTGTTTTGTTGGATCAGAAATGAAATGATGAAACTTTTGGGTGATGAGCAAATAACCAAAGAGGATCAATCTATAGAAATCATGGTTTAATGAGAAAGCAAAGGCTTGATAGGATGACAAAACTGAATCAACAAACGATGGTAGACCAAACGCGGCCTCGAGATGGCTAAGGTTAACTAATACATTTTACTTAGTCAATGACTCTTTTTTTTTGCATTCATTTTTCAACGGTTAGAATGGGATTAAGTCCCAAAACATAGAAATAAAATATTGACACACGGTGGCCACCAACCATCATCATCAACATCATCATCAACTTACATTACATTCTTAAATATATTTATACAAGAATGGAACAAAACATAAAGGAAATTTGGATAGAGTCTATCGCCAAATATTCTAAGGAAGAAAGCTTCAAGAAAAGATGAAGTGATGGAATAAACAACTACCTAGAGAATGGCTTGTTTTACTGCTTCAATCAGCACCCTTTCAACATGAAAAATAACTAAAAACTCGAGGTAGTTTATACTAGTTCAAATTATTGATGATGCAAAGAGGGAATGAACAAGGAACAGATTCATGCATGTGATTTCTGGGGTTGGAAGATAAGTAATATCATGTTGTTAGTACAGTAGATTGCCTTCAGAATAGGGTCTTGCTTCTTCCACAAACACCTCTTCAGCTTTTTGATTCATTACAAAACCAAAATAAAATGGTATTTTAGTATAAGACAAATCGCTACCAAAGTTGCCGTCCATGAAAATATAATGGTGGCAAAATAATGTATTAAATTGATAACGGTGACAATAATAATAAAGTTTTTTTTATTATTATTATAATTAAGTTTGTCTTAAAAACGTTTCACAAACGAAAAAATATGAAATTTCTTTATTAATGTAAGAAAAACCATATATTAATTAAAAATCATTATTGATACAGCTTTTAGAGTTATTGTTATACAAGGTATAACTGACAATGTAAAAAATTTGTTTAGAAACTAACTATAGTCTTATTATGATTCTATCATAATTGGAGTGGGAACCTAAGGAGGCAAGAAGAGAGAGATGTAATCTTGAACTCCAACAAATTCTAACAGTGAAACATAAGTTTTCTGTTTTTTATGACAACAAAAATTAATGCTTTTAAAGTATGATAGCTGTCACATAGTCTCATAGGTTAGCAGAGAAATAAAAGAGTGCTATTTCTTATGTACACTTGAGATTGAATAATCAAACAAATGGAAAACAATGTTACAAAATAAAACAAAAAATAACATAGATTGGGACAAAATTGTTTGACATCGATTTAGTCACACATTTATGCAAAATTTGAAAATAAAAGTTTTATTCCATGTAATAGTTTAATCCAAATTAAAGGAGTTTCACCGTAGGAGCTTTTGAGGGGATATTTTTAGGTGCAAAATCGAATAGTAAAATATGTAGAGATATCCAACTTGGAAAAGTTACCAAAAATCTTATAAAAACCATTTTTGTCAAATTGTCATGCCTACTTCCAAGTTGATTTTTAGATATTATTTTTCTCCCACTCACAATGAAGCGTGACAAATTAAACACAAATAAAATCTAAAGAATATTGCATGTTTATGTAATGGAATTAAATTAAATTTAGAACCCTAAAACTTCCCATTCGTGGAAGAAAGTGGGAAGGTTGACTTTTGTGATTTTTGGTATTGGTTAGCTATGGAAAGAGACAGGGTGTAAGAGGAGGGGAAAAAAGGCATTAGATGGAGCATCTGTGTTATTAGTGGTTGTGTTGTGTGAACCCTAATCTAATAATCTAATTAATTTTACAAGTTGTCTTATGTTTAATTTTGACGGTAATACCAATTCTTAATTCTTCAAAACTTGTTGGGAAAGGAGGCGGTCAAACCTAGTAACCTATTCTTTAAACCTCTACAAATTTTTTTTTCTTTTGTTTACTCTTGTATAAACCACTTGTATCCGTGTTTTAACTTTATATAATTTAAATAGCTTCTTCTCTAAATTTACTAAATAAATTCTACAAGGTGCTTCACCCATCCAATTCCAACTTTTTAACTTCAAAATGTTAACTCGTTTTTCTTTTACCTTTTTTAAAAACATGAAAAAGTATAGTATAATATATTTGTATTTTTTGGCATTATTCTTCCAATATAAGATATTTGTCTTTAATTTTGTGGGGAGTAGTTTTTTAGTATATGGATCATATATAATAAATTATCATATAATCAAATTTTGAGTAAAAAAAATTAATTTAAATAGATTATGTATATTATATAATTAAAATGTATAATAAATATATAATTTATATCTTAATTTTAAGTTATATATATAAATTAATTCAATATACATACATGTGGGATTTCTAAACATTTACATTTCATAAACATAAGAATAAATATTGATAAGTAGTCTGAGTCACATGATAGGTTAAACAAATAATAAATCTTTTAAGTGAAGTTTACATTCATTTATATACTATACATTTCTTTTATTTTTAGTCAATATGAAATTTTCAACAATGTTATTCTAAAACAAATCCTACTTTTAAATTATAAGTATAAGAAAGAGGAAAAAATATTGGAGAAAAAAAAGAATGATAGAAGTAAAAGAAAAGTAGAATCGAATAGATAGATTTTTAAATGAGAAATTCTTAGATGGAAACACACCGATCTACACCATTTCTAAATTAAGTATTAAACTAAACTCACTCATTGTATAGATTACAAGGATACAAATTTCTCTCAAATTCTTTAATAAATTATCTAAATTATATATAAGGACCCGTGTTCTTATAATTTTTTTCGGAAACGATTTTGATTCAAGAGTTTGATTTGTTCGTAATGTGTTTTTCCCATGTTTACTTGTGTATTCTATTAATTTTCTCAGAGATATAATTTCGTTTCTAATAAATCTATTTTAGTCAGACACAAGGACTAAGTAATATATATAGCGTAAACACGATGTTTATCCCATTGACCACATGAACACATGAAATATTTTAAATGCGATGCCGTTTATTCAATTTTACGTGTCGCAATTGACCATCTGTGTTAATGTAATACTATTGAATTTGATGGATATGTATATATGAATATCATTACTTTTGTTGGTGTCCATTATTTGTTAAATTTGACTTGAGTTATCTTAGTAAATCATTAGTGTTTTAATAAATAAAAAAGGATTTTGAGAGGATCTTATAAATTTAATTAAAATATATATCAGTGGTATAAATATTTCTTCCGAGTTATTTAATAATAAACTATTGAAAGAATCAGTTTTTCTGCGTTGTTTGTCTACGGTAAGATAAACATCAAGATGACCTAATTAATTATATGATAACTTCTTAAGATTATCAAGAGTAATTTAGGAAATATGAAACTATGGAAAACGAACTAAAATTGGTAAAACTGAGGAATATGAAACACGTTGTTTAAGGGATTTTGTAAAGGATCAATGCTAATTGTTAATAAACATATTTCAATGTTACCAGTTTCAATTATGTTTAGATTAGAATATTATTTTATATTTCTATAATATTTTTTAATTTAGTTGTCATTATTTTTTGCAGAAGTATTATTAGTACTAGTTTTCCTAACAACTTTTTACAATGATAGTATCTTTAATAGTATATCTTCTTTTTTTTCTAGTCTTTTATATTTATTAAATCATATTCTACTATTTTATATTTATTTATTTGTTATAGTTCTAAAATTTTATTACTATTACGGTATAACTAAAAGTGGTAATATTAAAATATGAAGGTCGTTGTTTGACGCCATACCTTTCAAATTAGGTCAAGAAAGAAAATAAAGGCATTTGATGGAGAGAGAAAAAATGCATGTATGGCAAAAGACAAATGATGAGAGAAACAAATCGATTATATATATATAATCGATTTGTTTTATTCTAGACATACATTAAGAGCAAAACGTAAAAAAAATTGTACAATTCAGTTGGCAAAAGATTATGCAGCAACGCACAATGAGGGCTTGGTGTCAGAGAAGCATCAATTTAATGAAACAATCAGTTAAGATTATGACTCCAATAAACTTCAAATCTTCATGGGATCGCGGGTTCATTGAAGGAAAACCTATTAAATAACATTTTGTTATTAATTAATAGTCCATAGTCATCATCAATAGCAGCTAGCTATTCATTGAATTGAAGACAACCATGTGACTCTTTGCTTCCAAACTATTTAAACATGCCGGCCTTCTTTCTTATTACCGGCCAGCAACCTGAGGTTTCATTAGTGTTCTATGATTTTCAATAATGAACGCCCACGACAATACATTAATCCACATTTTAAAGTGGCATGTATTCGTCGAACAAATGGCAAATTCTTGACTACATCGAGATAAATATTTAGTTGAATTGTAATGAAGACGGTCTACTAAGACTTCAAGTTGAAGTCTTGAACAAGGAATTAATCGTGGGCTTTATATTTTATTTATCACTGAATTAGACTATCACAAAACCTGAACTGGCAGTAAGGGAGAAAGACTAAACTTAACTGAGGAATACGCCACTTGGTTGGCTTCCCTTCAAATATGATACCAATGAACATAAGTCTTCCACACTCCATTTGCTTGGCCAGAGAGATATCCAACATAGCTTTCTTAATATGCCAGAGCCTCGTGAACAAAAGATTCTTATTCACGATAATAAGATCGACCATTTCTCATTCTCCACAAAACATTTACTGTAACATCAAAATATAATAAGACGTGCATGCCACAATATTATGCTCCACCCAATTTAGATAGATATAAACTATAGGAAGTGATGAACAATTGATGAGCCATGGGTTTTTCCCCAAGGACCGAAGAAAGATTCAGTAGAGTTGCTACCTTTTAGACAAATTGGGATTCAAGGCTGAGATCAATTTCCACAGGGCTTTCTCACGGTCGGATAAGATAGAAAATGCTGCATCTGGGGTTTTTAAGTGGTTAGTCCTTATGCTTTCATAAGATGAAGCTACAAAGTAAATAATATAGTAATACTTGACCTAGCCTAATTGTCACTGAAACATTGGCGCAAAACTTCCCCACTCTACGCGTAGATGCTCCAAGCCAATACCACAACCAGTTCAATCAATCATCACTGAGGAAGTCGGTAGTTTTGAAAGGTAAATATCACTCAGGTAGATAAAACGTTAGGTAAGTCAAAATGTCTGGGACACCCATGCATCCAAAAAGTCAATAACAAAGTTAAGTTGCTTAGTATTTTCGAAAAAGGTATTCGAGCATCCAAAAAGAACACAACATATTTATCATTAAAGAAAAACGATGTCTTGTAATCACAATTTAGCAAATAAATGTCTGATAACTACAATTTTAACAAGCGATGTAAAAATGCTCTTCCAAATACCTTTTACAAATTCTTTTTGCAGATGGCATATGAAATGGGTTTTGGGAGAAACAAGCAAGTTCACTCGTACAGCACAACTTAATATTCTGCAAATAAAAATTAAGCAGGAAATATGTACACGAAAGAATTCGGGAGGGGGGGAATGGAATTAATGCTACAAAAAGTTAGTGGTTCAACTTCATAACACGAGATACCCTTTCAAAGAATATGGGGCACATGCTAGGGCTGAACACGATGTCCTCTCTCATCCATTCTGGAGCCAATCTTTCAAATGTACCGAGAGATAAAGCATGGTACATCAGCTCGGCTTCCTCTTCAGGGGCTTTGCAAATCCATGATAAACTGAAGGAGTAGCCTATCATTGTTCCAATACAAGAAATAAGTTGTTAACCAAGCAGTTACTTATCTGCATTCTGCGAAATGTTAAATGGCAAGAATTTTATTTAAAGAACAAGCCGTAATAATACTCCAAAAAATTGAGACCAAAAGCAGCTTTGTCAAAGAATGAGATCAACATATGAAACATAGGTCTTACTGAACTGAGAATAAAATAAAATAATTTTGAATTCTGCATATAAAATCAACTAGTTTCTAAAAACTGACTATTGTTTGTTTACCACCCCCACCCATCCCAGAGGAAATAAATATTTCATATTTAAAGATAAATTGTGAGAAGGAAGGAAAATTTAACTGGCAAAGGTATCCCGTAACATCTTGTTAGGTCAGCCCCATTATCTGTCTTAAGGTACAAATAATGTGCAAATTATCTGTTAAGACCCCAGTTAAGACCTGTCAGAGGTACAGATTGTTCTAGCACATCCATACTCTTGAGACCCTATAAAAGACATGGATGGCGAATGCAGAAGACACAACTGCAACACACAACAATCTTACAAGCCTATTGTTCATACTCCTTCTGCAAATATTGTAGTTCTGTCTAGTAGTGAGAAAATCATTGTAATATCTTTCACTTTGTGAATTTTTTTCTGTAAGGAGCCCTTTAATATTTATCTTCTCTCTTAGAGTTATTCCTTTGCCTTACCCTTTACTATGGTTTTCTAGTCAGAAGTGACTATAATGAATACTTGTAATTCTTAATCATAGGAAGATATTAGGATCTGATAACTAGGAGCGACTTTATCAACTCGAGTTTG
>Ga0209389_1005421_pt1 | contig 10856 bp, 11 predicted proteins | sample CowpearedBW_FD_187526 | JGI IMG/M metagenome (GOLD analysis project Ga0209389, IMG submission 187526) | Root nodule microbial communities of legume samples collected from California, USA - Cow pea red BW (SPAdes) (version 2) | ecosystem: Host-associated > Plants > Roots > Nodule | place: USA... | reverse complement strand
ATAATTTTTTAACAACGATTCATCATATATTATTCTAATACCTAAATATCTACCTTAGTAAGTAATATAAATAAAAGCATTACAACATAGGAAGTCTACTAACATAGGAAGAAAAATAAGTTCAAGTATAGATAACTAACTAGAAATAAAATAAATACATTATATAATATTTTAATAAAAATTAAGATAAAGTGTGAAACTAAGTAAAAATAATGCAACCTAGTATTTACGACGTCACTTTATAAAAGCATGAGCAGTGACAAAAAAATTACGAAACTGAATCACAAATTTAATATATCTTGGTGTTCACAACATATTTAAGAAAGACATCATTTGAGTTTGTTCGTTAATGGTTCTCGAAAAGAGAGACAAAGCATTTTGAAAAGCTTGCAAATGAAAATATTAAACTCCATGAATTTAGTAGTTAGATGCTAATAAATACATTATTAACTCTAGTGGTTGTCACCTCAAGTAAAAGATAGAATTTCTGATAATATGAATACTAAAGCTATTTCTCACTGATATTTGATCTATCGGTCATTGATGTGGTGTACCTTAATATATTGTATCCCAAACATACCTACATGAACAGGTGCATGTATTTTGTCATATATAATGATCAGAATGGAGATTATATCTGAGATTGACCGATAGGAATCATCACATACTCAGCATATTTTTTACTTTTAAATTTTATTTTCTTGTGTTCAATAACCAAAATCATGGCAGTACTTTAAGCCATTTCAAAGAGATCACAAAATAGAAATCTAATTTCACCGAAGACTAGATAATTGATAATTTATTTCAGACATAAATTAAAGATCAAGAAACACTTACCGTAAAAAGTACTATCTTGGACTATCTGTAGTGATGTTAGATACCTTAAACCCTTGAAACTCCTTCTTTCTTCCCTAGCCATAAAATTTTCACAGATTAAAAATAAAAACTAAGAAACACTTCATGTAAAGACATTGTCTTGATCTAATAAAACTTGTAAAATTGTTGCAGTGGTGTTAGATACTTGGACCTTTGAAAACCCCTTCTTCATGCTTTCTTCTCTCTTACCAATGTAACCTCTGCAACAACAATATCCCACTACAACAAGCTGTGATAACAGTGACCCACAGTGAGCCCTCCACCTTCCCTTTCTTTTCCTTCGAAACCATCTATTTTCTTCTTCTTTTTTTCCTGTGACAATTTGGAGGTGCGAAAATGTCAGCTGTGGTAGTGGATTGTGAGCTATGGTAATGGTTTATGGGAAAGAGGAGATTTATTGGAGATAAATTAAGGTTATCCATGGTGAGCCCTACACTTTTCCTTTCTTCTCCTTTGAAACCCCCTGTTTTCGTGTTTCCCATGGAGAGCTTTAGTGTAGTGTGGTTTGTTGCGATAATAAATTATTGAAATTATTGAACAAGGAAAAGTAAAATTGTGTTTTAATAAGAGAAAAAGAAAATGTATTATTTTGTTTTTCAATTTCAGAATATTAATTTTGGGAAGTAGAAGAGGTGAGGGAGTGTGGCAGGAGGAGCGGGAATAAAGTTATTAAGAAAGGTTACCGAAACCTCTACTATTTAAACAAAAAATTAGTATATTTTATTAAACTAAAGAGGTTTTGAAAACCTACACAAAATGACGTCCTTTATTTAATTAATTTTTTGTAGTAAAAGTATATGATAAAATCTTCATTAGGATTGAGTTTTATGATCCAATTCAAAGCAAAACACCAAACAATATTCTTCTAATTTCGACTCTAGCATTCACACCTTATGTAACAAGCCTTGATGTTTTAGTGACAAGTCTAAACTTTTATAAGAACCCTAATATCTTAGACCTTTTCTTATTAAGAGTTGACATTAATGATCAAAATTATGATGTTTTGAATGATCAATAATGTACTCTATGTCTAAATGCATTATTAATTAGTTGTCTACTCTAGTTTAGGTTCTAATATTGTTTCCAATAATTAGAAACCCACAAATATGCAATCAATAATTATCATGCAGTTAAAACAAGAATGAAACACAAGAGTAATCAAAAAGAATTATATTGAATAGTGAATTCACATACAATTAAGAATACATTACATCCAATCCCCGTGAATGAGGGAATTAACTACTCCTAGACATACTGAACACAAGATTGATGTTGAAATTGAATGCCTTCAACCTTCAAAATGCCCTTCTATCTGCAAGTGTAGAGATATCAAGTTTCTTTTTCTTCGAGTGTATTTTTGGCCTATGTCAGACCCTCAATTTATAGACCTTCATAATTGGACTAGGCCTAAATTTTGGATTTGATTTTGTACTTGAACAATTATAATAGATAATCTTATATATATATATATATATATATATATATATATATATATATATATATATATATATATACACACACACACACACACTAGTACAAAAATTATGTTTTACATCAGTTTTATATGGTTTATTACATCCGTTTTAGACCCGATGTAGTAATTAGTGATGTAATAAATTTAACACTCTTGACATCGGTTACGGAACAACCGATGTAAGACATGATATTAGAAAAAAAAAATACAAATATTCCAGTGCTCCAACTAGCAATCTTAACAGAAAAAGATCCATCCAAACATTCACAACACAAATTCATCTGGAAGCATTTACAGAGGGCAATCTTTAGCAGAAGATAATCAAATCAAAATTTTAAATTTTCACAAATATTTTAACTTTTAATAGATATGAAGAACAAAGCAACAACAAATTTCACTCGAAGTCTTTCAACATGAACAATAATCCCTATGGAAAATTAACACTTATGATGAAACAAACAATAATGACGTTAAACAAAGTAGCAGCAACATCGAACAGAACAATAGTGGCATCGAACGGAGCAACGACGACGACTGGAGCAGATGCAGCGACGATGATGACGAATGAGCAGATCCAATTACGACGAAGACGAACGAAGCAGATTTGGCAACGGTGGCGAATAACATAACAAATCTAATAGCGGCGGTGACGAGCGAAGTAGATCCGACAACAACGATGATGAACAAAGCAAATCTAGCAACGAGCAAAACAGATCTAGCAGAAACGTGGTCGAGCAAAGTAGATCTGGTAACTCCAACGATGAGCGAAGTAAAGCGGAGCACCACCGACACCGAGCAAACCATTGTCGGAGTGAGGAGCAACGAGGGTGAGCAGACCAACAGTGCCGAACAAAGACTTGAGAGCAAAACGAAAATCCAAAGATGAATATGAAGAGGAAGGAAGTTACGTTGCGGGAGAAGATTTGGGGCTTCAATGGAGAGTAGAGATTTGAAGAAGAAGAAAAAAACGAGAACTGCGTTGGTGTGAGAGAGTATTTGAGTTTTTTAACCCAATGTTACATCGGTTTCAGTTACAATTGATGTAATATTCGTTTATTTAATTAAGAAGTTGCCATCGCATTGCTATTACATCATTTTTAACTAAACTTATGTAATATATTGTTGTTAAAAGGTAATTTTGCACTAGTGATATATATATATATATATATATATATATATATATATATATATATATATATATCTCTTTTAATCTTCAAAGATTCCATATCTTTGATATATTTTTCAAATCTTATGATTTGTAATTGAAGTAACCAACTTTGTGGATAACTGATATTGTTGATAATCTTTGATTTGTCAATATTCCACTTATTATGTTGATAATTTTCCCAAATCTCTTTAATTTCCACTTATTTGAAAAATATATCCCCATCGTTTATCTTTTCCACTTTTATTGAATAAAACCTGAAATATTAAATAAAATCCAAAAATAAAATAACAATTCAACGTAAAAATAAATAAAATAAAAACATGATAATGTAGAATTTTGAACATTTTTTGGAAACTCTTTGAGAATGAGTGATTCATACTATACTTTTTTTTTGTGAGTTAACTAAACAATTTGAGGGCTTTGATTTTGTTGTTTTCTTTGTTAATTTAGTTCTAGCTAACTTGTTACCTAGTATTTTGTTGGTCTTGTTTCTTGTGTAGGAAAAATGGCAATTTCATCTGACGCCTCAAATTCCAAGGATGATAAACCTATATTGACTCAAAAACCTTAAAAACCATCCTTAGTGGAACTTCTCAAAGAGATGGAAGTATCTAAGAAGGAAAGTGAAAGACACCTAAGGAGAACATTCAAAGATTAGAGATGGACAAGGTCGAGAGGGAGGCTAGAAGAAGGAGGTCTCATTCACCCTATATGAAGAAGAATAGAGACATAGTGGAAGGAGAAGAGATAGGCACATTCCAACAAGGAAGCCACCAACCAACTTGGAGATTCTCAAGTTCTATGGAGACGATGACCCATATGTGTACTTAGAATGGAAGGCCAAAGTGGACCAAATTCTTAATGTGTACCCACTAGAGGAGTTAAAGCAAGTAGATACCATTGTAGTATAATTTGAGGGATTTGCCATGATATGGTGGCATAAGGCTTGTATCGATAATTACCAAGGGTCATCCACAACTTCTTGGATGGATTTGAAACATTTTATGCGGGTTAAATTTGTTCCTTTCTACTATATGAGGGAGCCCTTTTTGAAGCTCTGAAGGCTTCAACAAAATTTCATGTGTGTGAATGACTACTCCAAACAAAATGGACTATTTTTTTCTTAAGGTTAGTTTGGTGACGAATCCAATGAAGCCAAAGTAGCTAGATTTGTTAATGGGCTTATAATATTTTAGTAACCAATATTTTTTTATTTTGTAAATTGATATCTAAATTGGTCACTATAGTGACTAACAACTTTTGATTACTAAAATTGGTTACTAATGAAGTATTGTTTTGTAGTGAAAAGCTTACAACCAAATTAAAAAAATTCATTCCTTCATTCACTTAGAACAAGGGTTTAGCAACCAATATAATAAAAGCTACCACGTCCCAAAATGAAAAACCCTAAACCCATCACTTCAAATTTTTTTTTATAATTTTATATTCAAAAATTAAAAAATGTAATAAATTTAAATTATTTAATCTAATCAAAATATTTAAAAAACTAAATAATTTAAAATAGAAATTATCCAAATTCATCCGAACAAAAGGTAAAAAATTTATTTCTTTATTTTTGAGTTTTATAGAATGAAATGGTATATATATTTTTTAATCTTTTATTTTCAATAATTTTCTATTTATTTAACGTGAATATTTGAGTTTCTTTCTCCAATTTAGAGAACTTGAAATATAACTCAATAAATGAGGACTCTGGAAATTTTGACTTCTAAAAAAGATTTTAAAAACAAAAATTGAATAAAGTATTATTTTGTATTTGAATAATGTATTTCTATTACAAATAATACAAAAAAAAAATTATACAAATAACTAGAAAAACCACAAATCTTCTTCACATGATGTCTAAGTAAGCATTTAACTTAGCATGTAAAAGTCAAACCAAATTATACCTATTATACAAAAGTGGTCAATTGTTTTCAATTATATTAAATTCGAAATTGGCAATACCTATAGTATGATAAAAAAAATCAATGATGAACTAGCTCGTAACTAATATTATTTTACATGCCAATGTTTAGTGACACAATTAAATATTAAATTTTATTTTTCAACTAAAAACAATAAACATTTAGCAACCATTAAATTTTTGGATCTTAATATAACATTTAACCATAAATCCTAACCCTTAAATTCTAAACTCTAAACACAGACATCTAATGCAATTTTAAAAATATTGAATTTAGTGACCAAAACAAATCGGTTGTTAAATGATGTGTTCAATATATAGCGACCGCCACATATCGGTCACAGATTGATACGTTAAAAACACTACATTTAGCGACCAAATAATTTTGAGTCGCTAATTACCATGTAATAAATATCTAGTGACCACCAAGTTTTCGGTCGCTAACTATAAAATTATACATATTTAGCGACCACCATACTTTCGGTCACTGATTCATGCATTAAAAACATTTTAGTTAGCGACCAAATATTTTTCAGTCATTACTCATCATAGAAAACATATTTAGCGACCACCACGATTTCAGTCGCTAATGCAAAATTTTATTCGGTCACTAATGTGGTTGCTAAACGGTCTACATTCATTTGTATAAATATAACCACCGATTTAGCGAGTAAATTTTAGCAACTATATGTTAAGGTCAGTATTTCAGTCGCTGATTAAATTTATGTAAGTACAATAGTATTTTGTCGCTATTCACAAATTGCAACACAAATCATTCAGTGGCTAATTTGGTCGTAGATAGCAACCTATATTTTTCGGTCGCTAATTTTGACCGCTAAAACATTAATTTCTAGTAGTGTATAAAAATCAAATAAATAGGAATCACTAAGGGTGTGTTTGGATGAGGTAATTTAAGAGGATAATTCATTTATTTGGAGAATTTGAATTTCTTCTAAGTAAAATGACTTGTTTAGATGAAGGAATTATAAGGGAATTGAAATTGAGTAATTTTAAGAAGGTAATTCAAATCACTAAAGTAGTAGAATTTGAAATTCACTAAAAAAGGAAGTTGAAATTTCACAATTTGTTAAATTTCTCATTGTTCAAGATTAGATGTGTCAATTTGGCTCAGATAACCAAGACAAGTCAGGCCAGTCCGACGACATACATGGGTTGGGCCGACCTGACGATCAAAATAGACCCAACGACAAAGACGGGTCAGGCGAGTCGACAATCAAGACGGGTTAGGCAAGATTGACTACCAAAACGTGCTAGATGACCCAGACGGGCTAGGTGGGTTAGATGACCCAAACATGCCCAATGATCAGGAAGCATTGGGCCAGCTTGAAGACCCACACGGGTCGGATGGGCACAACAACTCAACCGGGTCGGGCAGGCACGACGACCCAAATGGGTCGAGCGAGCTCGACAACCAAGACGGCTTGGCGAGATCCACAACCAAGACAGGTCGGGTGGGCTGGGTCAATGACCTTAACGGGCCTAACGGACCCAATGACCCAAACGGGCGTCACCGGTCCAACGACCCAAACGGACCTGACCGACCTGATGATTCAAACATGCCTATTTGCCTGACTATCCTAATAGGCTTGACCGGCCCAATGATCTAAACGAACCTGACTGGCCTGATGACCATAACGAACTAGACGAGCTCAACAATGTAGACGGGCCGGGTCGAGTCGAAGACCTTAATTTGACCGAATTTAAATATTTTAAGTTGACAATTATATTTTTAAAATTTAATTTCAAAATTTATATATTAAAATAAGTACTATTAAAATGAAATGTTATCTCATAAGATAAATTCAATTATTTTATCTAAACAAGAAATTGAAATGTAAGGTATTTTAATTACTCTATCCAAACAAATTATTTAAAAAATGAAGGAAATTCAATTGCAAGAATTTCAAATTCTTAGTATTGTTGAAATGCTTCATCCAAACACAAGGTAAAGATTGAAGAATATCTCAATAAAATCAATTGTGAACAGATTTTGTTACTTCAATTATAAAAGTCAAGTACAAATTTCAAGCCCAGTTCAATTCGAGCAAACTCGCCCATATCCTATAAATACAAGGCTTGACAGAGTTAGAAAGACATACCTTTGGAGCATAGGAGACTAACTCTAAGAGGGATACGTTAGAGGCTTATTCTAGAGGCTGGGCACATTCATCTTTATGCTTTTCTAGAGTTCAGAATGTATAGGAGTAACTAAATCCCTAATTAATGAGGTTGGACGTAATGTATCTTAACTCTTTGTGATTTTTACTAATCAATATATTTATTTTCCATCATTCTTGTTTTAACTACATCTTTATTGTCTGCATATTTGGTAGTACTTGTTGATTGATAAATACTTTGGGAAACCTGATTATAATAGAACAACTAATAGATTTCACATGCAAGACGTAGATGTAAAACAATTAGTCATTTATAACATCAGAATTTTCAACTTAATGCGATTTTATAATAAAAATTTCTAAAACATTAGGGTTTTTATTATTAAAGTTTAGACTCGTTGTTGAGACATTAGGGCTTGTTACATATGGTGTGAATGTTAGAGAAGGAATTAAGAGTATATTATTTGGTATTTTTGCATTGAATTGGATCATGAAACCTAACAACGATGAAGTCTTTACCATATATTTCTTAAATCAATTTAATTGCTTTCTACAATTTTAGAATTTTTTTATAATCAATACTATTTTATTAGTGAATGAACATAATTTTTATGAACAACGGAAGTTTCTGTGGAAAACAATATCTGGACTTATTCACTTTATTGCTTGTACAATTTGGAACATTTTCTAATTTTGTAACATCATTCTATATGGAAATATTGATCAAGCAAATGGTTTGTGTAATGGTATAAGGTTGCAAGTCAATCGTTTGGGAAAAGTACTATATTTGCTACAGTAATTACAAGCAAAAATACTGGTGATAAGATATTTATTCCAAGAATGAACTTAGTCCCTTATGATTCAAGTTGCCTTTCAAGTTTTAGAGGAGATAATAGTCGATATCACCAGTGTAGGAAGGGCTTTTGGCCTCGGTCATTTTCGTCATTTTGCCTCGGTTTTAAACCCGAGACATATTGAGATGAGACCAAAAGGAGGAACCTTTGATCTCGGTTGCAAAGGACCGGAGCCATAGAGGGACTTTTTTGCTTCGAGTATATGAGAACCAAAGCCATCTTCATGCACCAACTGCGCCACCAGCCACCGCTCCACCAACCATTGCGCCACCAACCTGCAACAACGCACAGAACAACAGCGTCACCGGCACGCAGTCCACCATGGAGGGTCTCAATGCCATCGGCAGAGGTCGCGGCGGAGGCACCCGCGGCTGAGAAGGCTTCACCCTCGATCTGGTGAGCGGCGGCGGAGGCTTCGTCGGATGAGAGAGTGTCGTAGTGTTTGGAGAGTACGGAGGGGAACAAGCAGCGACGCATCCTTCTCTTCCTTCCTCGCCGCTTTCTCCTCCATGTCAAAAGTTCCAAGCCAAACCCTAGCTCCGTTCTTCTTCGGATCCCTTATCTCCGCCGTGAACTTCCCCCATGGCCTGCGCCTCACACCTCGGTAATGCTTCCATGCCGGTGGTGCGTGGACATGACGCGCCACCGTAGCAATTGCGTCCTCACTGTGGAAAACAATGTTCTAGAGGAAGAGAAAGAGCACCCACACGTGAACCAGAGGAGAAAAATTTGGGTTGGCAGCAACGGAGAGAGAGAGAGTTATAGAGGCGCGGAGAAGAAGAAGGGGTTTCACGAAATTGAAACCCTAAATAAACCCTATGGCTTCAGTTCCTTTAACAACCGAAGCCATATACCCCTTTTTGGCTTTGGGTCTTCTGGACCGAGGCATATAATTCTCTTTGGCACCGATTTTGGGCGAACCGAGGCCTATAGCTCTCTTTGGCTTCGGGTGTTAGCTGAACCGAGGCATAAAACTTGGCTGGAATTGCAAAAATGCCACCGCGCCATTATATGCTTCAATTCCTGGCCAACCGAAGCATATAAGGCGAGGTAAAAAGGAAATTCTGCACTAGTGTATGTAGATAATTTCGATATGTTTATGTTTTGCAATGACAATAAACAAGTGTCAAGCCCAATATTTGTTTAAAGTTGAACTTTATCTTTCACGTTTAGTATTTACATAAACAATTTTACGTGGCAATATCAAGAGTCAAATAAAAGAAATGATTAAAAATAATAACCATTGAAGAAGATGGCCAATTAAGCATTTCAATTTTAAATGTTGTCTAAAAATAATATTTAAAAATCTTTAAAACAAAGTCGTGCTAAACTTCATCATCAATAATAGATAACAAATTCTTACTTAATTCATTCAATTTCTTTTATGTACCTCATGTATGTTTTTACCTAATTTAGAAAAAATGCAATACAAATCATTGAAGATAGATATCTTTTATACATGATCAATAAATTATTGTAGACAACATCTTCAAATAGTTCGTTTTATTATTTATTATCTGTTATGATAAGATTGCTACTTCATTCCTATAAACACAATATAAATTTTATAATTATTAAATTAGGGTCAGAGTACTAATTAATGGACAACACAAGTTAGGAAGATAATAAATATAATTAAGTTGAAGAAGGTGAAAGTCAATCTACCGTACAAAGCCTAATAAGTATAAGCTAAGTACCTTAAAAATATATAAAAAATATAGAAGGAAGAAAAGAGAAAAGAAAAGGTGTTTTACATCTAAATCTTCTTCTTTACTTCCCATTCTCTCTCACCCCCCTAGGGATGTCAACGGGGCGGGTAGGGTACGGGTAGTAGCTCCCTCGTACCCTACCTGTTGGATAAATATCCGCCCCATACTCGTACCCATATCCGTCGAGTATCCGTTATGCGGGTACCCGCCTATTTTTTTTTCATATCTGCGGGTATCCATGGGTACCCGTGGGTATTTACAAAATTATTTAAAAAACAAATATTTAATCCTAAATTCAAATAAAATAAAATAAAATACATCATTGTCATAAATTTAAAATAAAGTTCAAATAAAATCAAGTTCATACAAGTCCAAATAATTATAAAAGTAAATATAAAATGATGTTCAACACAATGAAAATTCTTTAATTAGTATTTTTCCAATTGATTCCTAAAAAATAAACAAAATAAACAAATAATAAACCTCAATTGTCACGTGCCAAACATTCTTATTTTGATTCCATCATTTAACAACAAGCGTACCATAAACGTCATTGTCTATATAGAATTTGATGTATATGTCCAATTTCAAATAAATGAAGTACTTGGAAGAAGACAACGTATCAATAAATGAAGTTCGAAGAATGAAGACAGAAGACAAATGTGCAACTTAAGAAAATTAGGCTAGAATATTTTTTACTAATATTAATA
>Ga0209389_1005420_pt1 | contig 10856 bp, 5 predicted proteins | sample CowpearedBW_FD_187526 | JGI IMG/M metagenome (GOLD analysis project Ga0209389, IMG submission 187526) | Root nodule microbial communities of legume samples collected from California, USA - Cow pea red BW (SPAdes) (version 2) | ecosystem: Host-associated > Plants > Roots > Nodule | place: USA... | reverse complement strand
TACAGGGTCATTATTCATGAGGTGTAGTGATAAGTGCAATACAGATTCAAGATTCATTAGGCACAAAGTTTTGGCTTTTTGCTATTGTTTCAGAAAGAGAACAGCTTGACCCAATTTAATACACGTTTCTCAGAGGCCCACAACATCAAATGTTAACACTTCACATTCCTCAATATAACAACTTCAATGCCCAACTTTAGAGTAGAATGAAACAGACATGGTTATGGTAAATAAGGCAGCACTCTGTTAGTCGTATTACAATGATTTTAAGTAAAAACTTGGATGCAATGTTTTAGATATATTTAACATCACTTTTCAATGTAATTTTTTTTTAACCCAACTGAAGTATCTATTGAATTTCTTTAAAAATAATTGTACTATTTTTCAGTCTTTCAAATGCTGTCTGAAATACCTTTTTTTTCTCTATAAAACGTTATTTACATACTTACTAGGATCAAAAAGTGATGCATTTTAAAACTAGAAGAACTAAAAATGTACAAATTATATTTAGAAAGATTACAGCCAATCAAAAGGTTAAGTTAACATTCAAATAACTTCTGCAGTGTCTTCATAGTTCTTGTGTTATATGCAAGAATTGATGGGATTATTTCATATATCGGAGACATTACATATATAACTTGAGTCCAGTCCACATAAGGAATTAACACTACCTTTTAACTTAAAATCCGGCTTTAACTTAAAATCCGGAGATATTGTGTTTATAGGTTTTTCATCTTATATGGTGTATAACTTTGTCATATCTACTCGACATAGGACTTACACTGATACTTAGATTATTCCAAACAAGAATCACCAATTTCTATGGCTCCGGTTTCAACTTGTGCTGAATTACTTATGTTATTTTGGAACTTGTGACAGGAATGAAACTTGTGATGGAGTCTGAGAAGGCACAGTGGATAGGAAGTGAAAGGGTAATTGGATGCGGGTATGATCCAAGGCAGAAGAAGGTTTTCTTCACATTGGACTCAGAATTGGTGCATGTAATCCACTGTCAGTCAGAGGAATTTGGCACTCCACTCTCTCCAACTTTGGCTGCAAACATAGACATTCAGGTTTTGGTTAATTTTGGACAAAGTGCATTCAAATATGCACCTGCAAATGCACAAAGAACACCAAATCCATGCTTCATAGCCCCACTTGTAAATTCCCCTGGTGCTACCCTCGGTTATGATGACAGCAAGGAACTCTTTTCCATGGGTAGGATTGATTCTCAGTGGCATAACAGATCTTCAAACAAACCAAATCAACCCAATGGAAATAATAGCCAAGTCTTAGATTTTGATGACTCTGAGGCTGATCTATTTGAAATAGTCTTGGATGGTTCATAAAAGTCTAAAATCAAAACATTATTTCATAGCTCACCACTGTATAGGAGGCATAATTGAATGCAGTTATCATGTCTCAGTCAATTAACTTAATTTCTCCTTCTGCACATACCCTTTGGTTTCATCTTTCTCCTTCAACCATAGCTAGTCATGTAACAGCCTTTTGTCTCTTCTTTTACCCTCCTGAACTTTTTTCTTCTTTGGTAAACAAACACTAAGTTTTGCTTTTTGGAATACAACATTTTTCTCCCCTCTGTAAATACTGAATTAGTGATTATACTTTCTGGCCAATCTTCCCATAATATTATATTATGCTTTCTGCCTTTCTCATCAAACTTTCTGCAAACATTTTATTTGCTGGTCCATGTGTAAGGTTAATGCAAAGCGGCACCACCATGATGAAAAAGGTTATAAAAACCAAAAGTTTTTCTTTCATATTATGGTTATTTGCAAGAGCAACATTTCACAAACATTAAACGATGCTTAAATATAAGTGTAAGTTAAAGTCTAATATTGAATAAAGATGAAAAAGATATAAGCATAAAAATCCATGAAAAAGCTAAGCAAGATATAAGCATAAAAATTCATAAATTTATTGTTTTAAAATTTTAGTTTGAAAATAATATCAATCTCTTATATATAAATTAGATTTATGTCTCATTGATTTTGTACATCTCTGATGATCTCTTCTAAGAAAACCATTACCATCAAATCATAAATTGTCATTTATAATAAGTTTATCATTTCTTATAATTATTTAGAATAGTGACATAAAAGTAAGTTATAAGTCGGTTATGTAATAAGATCGAATTAGACTTAAAATTCACTTCTTAACTAATAATTTTTATCTCAAAAACTACAATAATAATATCTTTTTCATTTCTTGACTGTGGGAAACTGTTTATTTATTTACACGTATATACAAACAAGAATCCTGAATCGTGGATTCGAACTGAAGATTTATGCAGTCTCCAGTTACAGATGATTTAGCATCATTCATGAAGCCTTTTTGTAAGAGATGAGTATTTCTTTTGTTATTGTTGACAAGGTTTGGTTGCAACAAGGAAAGTTTAAAAATGTAGAACCAATAATTGCATTTAGTTTGATAAGTATTTGGCATTTGACAACTGATATAAAACAACATTATCAAAATGTAATTGCGTGTCAATCCTGGTCTTGAGGTCAGAATAAAGAAAGCACTTGCATAGTTCATAGCCACATGTCATCAAACCTTTTAGGTCAACATGTATGTATGGGTGTGTGTGCCACGCTAACTCCCCATAATCATTCTTTATACCATTCTCTATGCATAATTTGTTTTTACTCTTTTCAATTTAGCCATCTTTAACAACACTTCTTTCAAATTTCGCATTTTTCTTCTGAATTCTGGAGATGACCTGTATAATTTATGCAAGAATCAGTTTTAGTCATAAATGTTTTAAAAAACCTATAAGTCAAAATTAATAGGTTAAAAATAAGCATTCTTGAAAATTAGTATCAGAAGTTTTCTTAAAATTGTTCTCATTATATCATTACAGAAAGGAATGAGAAAGTTGTTGTGTGGTGCATTTAAATAAATCAAAGATCATGATCTCCACTATGTATGACTTTCTAGGAACCACGCCACAGCACTGAAGAAGTGAAAGTAATTAAGAAATAGTTGAGAAAACAAAATGTGTGTCGTGAGAGTCACACATGTTAAGCATTGAGAATAAGGGGGTTATGTTTGAAATTAAAAATTGTAGGTATAATCTTCTAAAAATAAAAATCATATATCTGAAACGTGAAAAATCACAATCCAAAACGTTTGTATACCATAAAATTCAGGAACTTAGTCATTGCACCGACAACTTGAAAATCTTAATAAGATGAATTTACAATATATAAATTGAATTTTATAAAATTAAATTAAGTTTAAGTCTATTTTAATACAATATAAAGTCATCTTATACCTAGATTTTGTAAAGTTAAATAAGCGTTAAATTCCACTTCTCATAAATATCTACGTGGCTGCCATGTTTTTTCAGCTCCTACCTTAGCCAACAATGATTGGTCGTAAGTGGAAGTTAACTATGATGTGTCGATGGTCAGTGTCTCACAAATGTGTCTGCGGGATAACCAATCAAATCACAAAAAATTCGCTACCTTAATTGTGTGTATGACTCTTGTATTGTATCAACTTATTGGGGCATATTATTATACAAACTAGAAGCTAAGGAAATATGAAGCTCCACTACCATTCCTAGGACCAGGACACATGATCAAGAAATCATTAAAGACCTTGCTTCGCATTTTTCATTTCAGTTTATCTGTTGTTTTTCCCGCAACCTTACTCTTGGTGCCGAGCACAAACAATGAAGGTCATTGTTGCTCCACTTGCTGTAACTGCAAAATGCTCAAAATTAGTATTTATCCCAATAGAATACTAGTATATGGTTATATCATACCTTGTGTAGCTTAAGCGGCTTATTTATTAGACTTTCCTGCGAATAACTTTGGTGAAAGCATAATCCCCGAAATGTACTTTACACAGTACGTTGCAATCTTGTGTAAAGATGTGGCTGATGCTGTATTAGCATATAGTCACTCCAAACATTCAACTCACAAGTATCCTTCACTCAAACCGGTAGAACTTTCAATACCATATTCTTCCAGTTTGTTAGGTAGCTAACTTCAGTTTATTAGGTTGTTAAAGATTTGAATTCGTTACCATACCCCTCTAGATAGAATTTCCACTGTACTCATTTTCAACATTTTACAGTATATTATGTTTTAAATCTTGTATAATAGTTATTATAGCCTCAATCTCAATAATAAATACGTTTACATTGGTTAAGCGCAATTAGAAATATAAGCAGATTGAATTGGAGTTCAGACATTACCAATAGAACAAAAGTTTAACTACTATAAAAGGAAAACAATTTTGACTTCGTATGCAATGATAAGAACCTGCACCAAGGTTTACTGTTAAACCATTAACTAGTTGAAAAATGTAATAGTGATACTTTTGATATCGGAATGAAATTCATATTCCAAGGGTAATATTGAAATATTAAATCCTTATTCTACCACTTTAGACAACCAATGAGAACAAGAGCAAAAGACTGTTACCCTAAATTAAATCACAGAATATACTACACAAATTACGAACTACAGGACGACTTCTATCGCCTGGATTTCAAAATTGCTCATCTAATCATGGGAAATAGAACTTATGTTTTGGTACATAAGATGCAGAAGAAAGTTGTAGAGTGTTCAATTATAACCACCCAGCACTGATTCTGTAACTCTCTTTAATGATTCGGATGCCTTGAGCAAATCAAACTCCGAATGCCCTGCAGAGACAAACAATCTAATCCCTACAGGCAAACGACACTTATCCAGTGTTGATCTTTTGGAAACCACCACAAATACAGATTCTTCCCTCAAAACCTGCCAATGCACAACATTAAGGACAATTAAAATCGAAACCAAGAAATTTAACATTACCAAGCATCATTCCTCACCCGTTCTGCGATAGTTTCAAGCAGACGCAGGTCATCTTTCACGGAACCTGTTGATTGCTCTAATCTCAGATAAACAATAGGTGACTCTGGATTACTTGCAATTGTGATGCCCGATACTTTTGACAATTCTGCATTGGCCATTGTACGTAAAATCATTAGTGCTTAACCAAAATAAATAAATAAAATCCTTTTTTTTTAATGGGTGAAACCAAATGAATGCAAATAAAAAGCAATTCAATCTGTCAGGTATCGTGCACTAGCCAAATAGGAACTACACTACACTCGGTGAAATCAAATCCCCACCTTTCCTTAACAAAGAAATATTGCTCTTCAGCTTTGTTATTAGATTGGGATTTTCCTCCAGGATATCAATAGCTGTAATTGCAGCGCTTGCAAGATAAGGAGGCAAAGAAGCAGAAAAGACGTAACCAGAGCTACTCAATCGCTGCCAAGGTAGAAAACAGGCATATTAGAGCATGAAATGCAGATGAAAAACAATTGTCATCAACAAGCAATAAATAGTGACTGCATGCCTCTCCATTTTGCAACTTCTACAGTTCACGCCTAAAAATTCAGGAATAAATGATGAAAAGTAAACAAAAAAATCCTTGAGAATAAATTCTTAAATTTCCACATTTACAATTTCTTTGTTTTCTCTTTGTATACTAAGAAACCTAACATATTACTTGTAGATGGTTATTGGTTATATATCACATGACACTTCCATACTTGGTGATCTATAACTCTTGCACTTCCAGTGCAGAATCCTCCTTCTGTGGCCAATGCATGTCCCATAGCAGCAGTGACAATGTCTATCTTCTCAACCTGGAGCATGTAACCACAAATCACAAACAGCAACAAAATTTTGAATAAATGCACACTTGCATCTAGGGTGAGCACATGCCCCCACCTCTCAAAACAAAGAATTCAAAACATACCGGAACTCCATAGTATTCAGTGAGACCTCTTCCTGAACTTCCAAGCACACCCAATGAGTTGCTTTCATCCAGCAGAACACGAAATAGATATTTTTCCTTCAATTTAATGATCTCGTCCAAGGGTGCTATTTGGCCAGAATTCTGAAAAACATTACAATGAAAAGGATAGAAACAGATATCAGTTGAGCAATTTCTTGTTTATACAAAAGGTAAGGCCTATTTGTATAGACAGATGTTAATACAGAAAAAGTAACTCTTTGACGTTGGGCCTTAAGGCCCAACTCAATGACATTCACCAGATTTGAAAGGTGAAAAATCCCTAAGCTTTACAAGCACTAGTACAACTGGCTCTTATAGAAACAATCTGAATAACCAAAAGTCAAGCAAAGAAATGAGAAAAAAAAAATGCAGAAAGGTTGATTAGCCACAACTACAAGATTATTTATTAGAGATATTAATCAACCATTACCCTTCACATGAACAACTTAAGTATTTAAGAGTAGGTCACCATGCCTTCTATTAACAGTTCTACATCGAATAGAGATAAGTCCAGTTCACAATATATAAGTAGCTGCAAATCTTACCTTATAAGTTGGTTTTGTGGGATTGAGTTGAATTTAAAGTCCACTTCTTATCATGGTATCAAGTCATGATTTAGAGTCTATCGTAGCGAAGTTTGTCGTTGGTTGGGTTTATTGTTCCACCGGACCATCCATTAATGCCTAGTCTCATGCTCGAGATTTATATATCTTGGCGTGAGGGAGTATTGGAAGTCTCGTATCGACTACAGATAAAGCTAATTCACAATATATATAAGTGGGTGCAAACCTCACCTTACAAGCCGGTTTTGTGGAGTTGAGTTAGGCTTAAAATCCACCTCTTAACACCTTCTATAGAATTGATATAAGGAATTCCAAGTACTAGACCGCACATGATTCTCTGTCTACAATCATTAGTAGCGCCTTCTATAGAATTGACAAAAGGAACTATGTGTATTGGACCGCACATATGATTAATAATTAGTAATAAGAAATTATACAGCTCGGGAAAGAAATAAAGAAAAACCAATGTAATCCCTAAATTACAACTATACACTATTTCCCGATTTTCATATTTACATAATCATATCTTTACCACTCCTCCCAAGTCGAAGGAAGTATGCCATATGTACGGAGTTTGATAGAAATACAATCTACACAAAAGCCCTTGAAGATATATGCCAATTGGTCAATGGAGCAACAAAGTTGGTGGTGATTTCTCATGAGATCTCTTTTTCTCTAACAAAAATAACAATCTATCTCTATGTGTTCAGTTTGCTCTAGGAAGATTGGATTAGAAGAAATGTGAAGAGCAACTTGAGTGTCACATATAAGCTTGATGCCTTCCAAATTATAACTGCTAGAGAAGTTTCCATTTTTTAATTTATCTGTGCTTAGTTGTTTTTGCATACCTTCTAAATTCAATGTCAGTGCTTTATGTGAAATTCACATCCCATATAAATTCAATGTTAATGCTTTACGTGAAATTCCCAGCGCAGGCTTCATCTTACCATCCCTGACACACCAACCAAACTCAACTCAACTTGTCCTTCTCAACCGACTCTCCAACTGTACTTTGTGGTAGTTGTTGTGACCACTTCGGCAGCGCACACACATGACAGCATGGGTTTGAAGAAGAAACATTGCCCAACATGATTTTCGAGGATTTGAAAGGACGGCGATGAGCATAAACAAATTCAAAAAAGGAAACAGCTATCTTGCGAAAGGGAAATCATAGTATATGCGATGTAAATAAGAAAATCAACTGAAATTCAACCCTTCATTTTAATCCAATGGCCATGAATTTATCCTCTAACAATAAACTTTTTTCTCCTAATATGTTCCCCTAAACACACATATACTTCTAATGCATAACTACCAATAATTATTTTCTACACATAACTTTCTTCTTACCTATATGTTTCCTATATATTTATACTGCTAATAAAATGCTACCAACAATTATTTTCTACACATTTGTCATCCTCTAGTTTCTAGTACAGAACTAACTACCAACAGTTATTCCATATACATAATTGTCAGAACAACCACTAACTATTAGTTCCCATCCTTACTACCAGCTGAACTCAACCATATCCCCAAGACTGATTATCCTTAACCACTTGGCTAGCAATTACTTCTTCATCTTCAATTAGGGCCACATGGCAGGCCTCATGCTTTTCACGCCACAATTATGCCCATCTCCACCCTTTTTTTGGTAAAAAAGACACTAAACTTGAAAGAGTTATGTTACTTGAATTTCACTTCCGCTTATGTTGCTCTTCAATGACCTATTTGTACTGCTGAAATTGCTATCACCATTCCCCCCCACCAGTAACTAACTACCCACAAGTGCAAGCAAATCTAAAGTTTCTGCTTGTATACTTTATGCATATTGCATTGTTAAAAATTTTGTTTTTCGTTGAAATGCTCACTCCCGATGCTTAATTTCAGGTTGCAACCCACCCAAAGAATAACCCAACTTTTGTTTTTGGGTAAACAGTTCACTAGCCTTTGGTTATCTGTCCCCCGCAGACTAGAGAGATGTGATGATAGATTAAACCAATGAATAGTAGAACTATGCTTGCTTAACTATGTTAATTTAATCTTCACGTCTTCACTAATATTCTGAACTTCAAAACAAGTTTCTGCCCTAGCAATTCACCCAATATGGTCACCTCCACTGAAAGATATCAATTCCACCTTAACTGTCAAAAGTGCTCACCCATGTCATGATTGGTTGAGCACTTGAATCTGATACTTCCTTATTCTCTTCACTGTCCGATGACCTGCCTTTCTCCTCTTCTTCAGACTTTCCCATAATTCTCTCATCTCCAACAAAACCTTCTAAGAAAATTTGCCAATCTTTTTGCCCAAACTCACCTCTAACATGCGCCTCAATACTGGCTTTCAGCTTCTAGTTTCTCTTGTTTCAATTCATCTATCCTCTCGGTCACACATCACAGTCTTCTTAACAGGTCACACAAATTTTCTCCTTTTAATATGTTGGATTGAACCAACATACAAAAAAAAATTGGTAAAAGAAATAAAATATAATATTGAACAGTGAAATCAAACACAATACAGCACTACATTCGTTGTCCCACAGACGAAAGTCTCATAGCTCATACAATACAACATTACTCTTGTCGCTTGTCCCAAAGACAAAAGTATCCTGCATAGTATTCTCTGTCAACAAACTACAAATAACTTCAGACTCCTAACTACACAACCTATACTCCAAATACATAACAGCCAGACACCAAGTTATTTTCTACACATACCTACACTGCCAACAGTTATTTCTACACTTAACTGTCATCCTAGGGTTTCTAATCCATAACTGTTTTCTAAAACAGTTAATTCTACACATGAAATAACTTCCATAACTGCCTTTAACTATCAGTTCCCATCAGACTACCACTCTAAGGCTGGAATTTGTTTCCAAATTTCAATCCTTCATAATTATATTTAATTTGCATTTGTTGATTACACCTACTATCTTAGCAGCACTGGCAGTTCATACAGAAAAAGTTACCAATATCATCAGTTGCAAGAAGCAGCAAGCAATTCAAAGTTTCAAACGGCTATTTGTTTTAAAGCTAAAGGTTGTGAATCTTGTGATGTGGGAACTTCATTGAAAACACGATGTAAAAGTCTAAAGCTAATCTACTGAACAGATGATAGACAAGTCTACCTGGTAGACAGCTTCAACAACAATATATCGCCTCAAATTCTTCGTCCGCTTATATTTGACAGTAATGTTTTCTAGCGTTTCTCTTAAAGAGTCCATGTCATTGTGCTTAAAATACACTACTGTGCTTCGAGAAAGATGAAGGCCATTCTGTATTCCCCAGTGAACTCCCTCATCTCTGTAAAACACAAAAACTTACAAAACATAATGTACAGTAACACAGCCTACATTAATCAGCCATACCAAGTGAGCAACTGAATAGACAAGTGCCTTAGTTTGTTCTTTACACCATTCTAATACACAAACAAAAGCAATGAGATAAAGCCAAAGAAAACAATTCTATGTTATGTCAATGCCTACTAAAAGTATAAATAAATGTCATGAGTCCAGAAAATAGACGAAAAACAAAAATATTACAGCACAGAATCTTTTCAAAGACAAACTTTGGCACACTTACGCTACAATTATATCTCCTTTTTTAGAGAAAGCAGGAATTGCACTGAACATTGTGGAAAGTCCGTAGGAGTAGAGAATTGAATCAGGGGTTCCTAAAAATTTTGCTATTCTTGCTTCACAATCAAGGTGGACATCTAGGCAAAGAAAAATTATCATAAGAACAGAAGCATGTCATCAAAGAAAAAAACATTAAGATTGAGTCTTACCAATTGTCCCATAAAACCCACGGGGACCACAAGAACCAACACCATATTTTGCTAAAGCAGAAGAACATGAGTCCTACAAGAAAAAGTAAATATAAATTAACTATGTCAACCAAGCGCCCCAAAAAAAAGGAATTATTATGGATATGGAAACCATTTCCTTACAAGTAGCTTTGGATGACCTATAAACCCAAGATAGTTTGCTGAAGCAAAATTGACAACTTCTTTGCCATTGATTATGGTATGCGGGCCAGCAGCACTGCATAAAAAACAACACTATTTTATCATAGACTTTGAAAAGTAGAAGGCACACATTTGAAATATCATTAAATCATAAGGGAGAACTTGTTAATATACACTCCTTTTTTTTTCAAAATAAAATGGCAAGAACTTAAAAATATAGAGGGGTTATCCAGTGCACAAGGTTCCCATTATGGTTGAGTTTGGGTACGGTTGTTTCTGTTTCTATTACCCAAAATCACCATGTCACAACTGACTAGGTGGAAATCTTAGCAAAGCCCTAGAACTCTTCCACAAATATTTCATGAATCTATGTCAAGAAAATGTAACCATAGCAGTGAAATTGACAAGCATAAAACATAATTTCAGGATTTCATCTTAAAATGTTCAAGACATTAAAGCTAGAAAAAAAGGTTGCTACAACAAAAAAAAAAA
>Ga0209389_1005417_pt1 | contig 10858 bp, 6 predicted proteins | sample CowpearedBW_FD_187526 | JGI IMG/M metagenome (GOLD analysis project Ga0209389, IMG submission 187526) | Root nodule microbial communities of legume samples collected from California, USA - Cow pea red BW (SPAdes) (version 2) | ecosystem: Host-associated > Plants > Roots > Nodule | place: USA... | reverse complement strand
AGTCAACTTAGGGAATCAAAAATAACAAACACAAATGAAAGGGATGAAGGATTAATGAACTTCCTTTCTAAACATGCTTAGTCTTCTTAAGCATGTGCCTTCATCCTTGGTTGGGGTCAATCCTTCGTCATCCATTCCTTTGGCCTACCAATGCTTCACCCTTGCTTGGTGTATAATCAATGGGTTATTCTTCCATCGCTCCTATAAACAAAGCCACAAAGTTGAAGCAACACAAACTAGAAAAGAATGATTGCTAGCAAAAGTCAAGGCAATAAAAACTAAAAATAAGCAACTCTAAGGTGTTTGGTCTCCTCACACAATGCAAAAGGGAAGGATTTCACTCAAGCTCTACTATAGAAATGTATAATTCTCTATGTCAAAATCTTGTAGTTTAGCAATCAAGTAGAAACTCTTTTGGCAAACATACTTAAGGAAGCAAGAAAAGAAAATCAAGAACCTAAGACAATCAAGAAAAGGTACTAAAAGCTAGGCATATATAAAGACTCACAAAGACACAAAAATTGTAGCTAGCATACAAACATGACTAGAAGTATTTAGTCACAACAAGACTAGAGCAAAACCAACATGTTAACAACATGCCATTTGAACAAACATATAGAAGATGAAATTGGGATACTCTAACCTCTCGGCCACGTCAACAATGGGCTCAAACCACACACTTTTAACGAAGACTGGAGCTACACCAAATCAACAAAAGCCACAACTCAAAGGTTATCACAAGAAAAAAGACCATATAATATATATAACTTTAACTCTGATTACCAAATCATGAAGACTCATTTCAGTTCTTACAATTATGGTGTTTAGGATGAAGAAAACCCAAGGAAGATCGCTGCTTGACATTAAGATAACCAAGAGATTATGTAGATGTGAAGGTTCACTCCCAAGGATTCACAAAAGTAGAAGAAGTTCAATTAAGCAAAATGGAAAACACAAATCAGAAATAAGAGACATAGCCAAACCAAATGAAGCATGAAATGAACTTAACCATCAAAGAAAAAAGGATCAAAAGATGAAAGACTAGAACAGGGAGGGGATGAGAGTGCAATCATGCCTATTGAGGGGGAACAAAGTCTCACCAACTCAAGATAAGTGGGGATTCCACCAGTTGAGACTAATATCAAGATAAGACTAAGACAAAGAGACTCTTTAGAGAGAGCTCTAATCACAAGGGTAGTCAAATATAAGTTCATAGACTAGAAATATTGAACCGTTTTACAAGACAAAGAGGTCTCCTAGCAAAAACCAAGGACAAAAAAGCAAATACAAAATGTAAGCTTTTATAAATTGATACAAATCCATATTATATTTAGAATGAGTGAAAGGTGTTTGTGTTAAAGTTTCTTAAGAAAACCTTAAGAAGATTGCCACGACATTCAAATATCCAAATGATTATGTAAAAGTGTAGGTGCACTTCAAAAAGCTCAAAATAAAGGAAGAAAGGGTTCAATTGAACAAAGAAATAAGACAAAAATAATGAACATAAAAGGTATGGAAGCATTAAAAAGGAACAAAGAACATAAAGAACATAGGAACATGAATTACAATAGCAAAATATGGAGAAAATAGAAGAGGGATGAGGAAGAAAGGAAGGTATGCCACTTGGGGGGAACAAAGTCCCACCAAACCTAATATAAGCGGTGGTTGTTGCCATTTGAACCAAGGTTCAATGTGAGACTAAGAGTGGAAAACTCTAACAAGAGCAAAGCTCGAAAATTGACAAAGGTGTCACTCAATTTAACATTAATCAACCTTTTAAATGTTGTCCAGAGGCTCCCTTAAATAGGCATGGTTAGGGACCCTCTTAGTAAATACAAAATGTTATGTTCTAAGGTCAGCAAAGTTCCTCTCCTCTTCAAATGCAGCCTCCACATGATAGGCCAAGCTCCTAAGGCCCTTCTTGATCAATCTAGGTTTACCCCTTAGCAAACTAAGGGTGTCCAAGAGCAATCCTACAAAAGAAAAAAAGGAGTAATTCATGAGTCTATATTTTATTCTAAGACAAGAAGAAGACAAACTAAATCAAATGAAAGAAAGAAGGTGACTACACATGTTTATTTTCCCAAAGCATTTACCTCCATCCTTAGTAGAGGTTAGGGGCTCGTCAGAAACTAGGCCATCTATAAGGAGACATGAGGTGTGGAAGGCGTGAAGTCTCTCCAAAAGCACCTAAGACCTTCTTAAAGGGAAGGTCAATTCAAGCTCTCCAAACTTCAAAGGAGACGCCCTACTCAAGTGGGCCAAGCTCAAGTCTCCTCCCCTTTCCAAGTATGTGCTTCTCCTCTTCTATATGCCCTTAGCAAAGCCTATAAAATAAACATAAGTCAAAGGTCATCACAAAGAAAGTCAACATTAGCAAAGTCAGCACAAAATAAAGTCAACATAAACTAATTCTAAATAAACTCAAAGATTGATTATAGGTATCCCTTCTTGTCATTCTTCTCATTATTTTCCTAGGAAGGTCCTTTATGCTCTCATGAGTAATCATGGACCGATCATTTTGTTAGGAAAAATGAACAAGAGAGCTTGGTGGTGGATTGATAACATATGGGTATGGAACTTCACTTTCAACCTACACTTCACTTTCAAAGTTGGGAAGAAACTACAAATAGCAATCATATGGATGACATATTCTATTTTTCCCAACTAGGTATCTTGATAAGGATGAGACATAAAATTCCTAGGGTAAGATTCTCATATTTTGTTTGACACCAATGCGCAATTGAATATTTGAAAACACTATGACACAACTATAAAGGGAGGTATGAGTGTTACCAATATAAAAGTAGTAGTTTTGGAATTTGTTGCTCTGAAATTGGATCTGATTTGTAGTAAAATTAGAATAAACAATATAAAACAATCATGACAAGTCTACAAGGGAGTTTAATGAATGAGCCCATTAATATAAATAAAATTGGAAGAAACAATTTGTAGGGAAATGTGAGGTTACAATAAGAATGGGAACCCTCTAACCAATTGAAGGAAAACCTGTAATAGTAGGTGAATACCATGGGATTTGGAATATCAGATAATTTCAGTATAAATACATTATCTACCATTGGTAAGGAATCGTTAGTATCTCCTCTCACCGTCTCTTAATCTTTGAAATGGAATCGTGTTAAGCTCATTTGACTTGTGAGGGTGGAGTGGTATAGGAAGCAATAAAAAATGACACCTTTCGCCATAATACCTTTGTGTTTCATAAATATTCAATATGAAAGGGAGTTTGCTTTGTAATCATAATTTCAATATACAAATTCTATAGGGGTCAAATGAGGGCATATATATAAATGGAGTAAGGACTTAACTTTCTTGAGTTTGCTAATTGAACATAATTATGGCAAGCAATTTGTCTAGGCATTACAAATGTGATCGGAAAGTGTCCTAAAGAATAAGTGTGGTAGGTCTTAGCTATTAAGGACTAACTGAAAGTATATGAAAAAAGGAATAGAGGCTATCCTATAACAGAGGGACAACATATAATACATTGGTCAATGCTTCTTCTATGTCTACTGATGGTTCATGTATTTCTATGAAGTAACACTACGGATATTATGATACTTCAACATGAACCATGAAGAAGTGTAGTAAGAGTTGGTCGCTGATAGATTGATCTGTTGGTGTGTAGTACAATGGCAAAGACAAAAATGATGGGATCAAGAATCTAAAATGAACTATGTTGAATACTCAAAATTGATAAATTCGGACTGTTGGCTCGAATAATGATGGTATATATGGACGAAACTGCAAGGGTTCATGTTGAAAGAAAATCCTCTTGTCAAATGTCTGAAGTTTCAACGTAACGAAGAACCAAGAAAAAGCTCAAAAAAACTTCACAGTTCCCCATCATTGCACATGTATATGGATCTATATATCTTATGATTCATATAAAGGAACACCTCTTATAATCATGCCTATAGCAAGAAGGGCTTTTTTAGGTGATTAAAAAAATAGATAATAATAAATATCTCTATCACATTCATAATTAGAATGGTTATTATTATTCTCCTTGAACATATGGATAATACAACATGGAATAATACATGGATTAAATATGACTTCAAATTAGCTCACGGGGGACCATCGAGTCACTACACCTAAAGTTATAAGGGTTTAAGAAGAAGAAACCAAAAAGAAGAAAACTCTTATATAGAGTATTAGTTTCCCCTCTCCCTTTCTAGTTTTGTAAAATGTAGATACATGTATAGGTTTAATCTTCTATTTTGTAAAAAATAATAGAAGCATAATTAGGCTTGTATTGAGCCTCATGTATGGATTTATGGGTAGTTAAGACTGGTTGTCAAGGTTGATGGAAACCAACTTAAAACGACTTGAAGCTTCTCAATGAGGAATTGTGCTAGCTTACAAAAGCAAATTGGATGAATGTTTAGATGTATTTGGTGAGTTGATTGGAGTGTGTTTCTTGACAGTGGCTCGACCAACTCTCAAGAAAAAGGTCTAGGAGAAAAATTCTAAAAGAAAGACTACCCTAGTGAACTCAAAAAACAAGAGAGAACTACAACTTTGGCAAAGTTTATTTATATCAAATCCAAGTTGATTTTGCAAGATTGAGCACTCCTATTTATAGGCTTAGGAGTTGACTAAAAATCAAAGAAAAAGAGGGAGAATTTTCAAAATTCAAATTTGAAATGGCTCCAAAACAAGTGTTCCAGGGTTCCTTGAGGCCTAAGCTAGCCCAAATGAAGCCTTAGTTTGCTCACTATGTCCTTGTCATTCAAGAAACTTATTTTCAAATCCAGAAATCTACCCTAATAAACAAGCTTTGTATTAATAACTTTCTACCTAATCAATTATTCCAAAAACTTCCTATGCTAAATAGCCAAAAAAATACAAAACCAAAATTTATTCTTTGCTATGGGGCAAAAATACAAAGCCCAAAATTTATTTAATAGATTTTTGTATAAGACTTAGAGGAAGGAAGAAAATACTTGTATTTCACTATTCAACTGTAGAGTCTTCCTCCACGAGGCTTCATCTTCTTCTATCTTCTTAGCATGGTTTTGGTGGCTAGATGGTTTTCCATCAAAGGCTTCTCTCAACATGTCCAAGACCATTTTCATTCAACTATATCTCATCTATAGAGGCTTGTGCTTATAAGCAATGATATGATAGATGTGGAACTTAATTCCCTTGATAGATGCTAAACTTGAGCCTTTTTAGTACAATTGAGTTGCTTTGTACTTTAGTCCCACATCCCTTAGTTCATAGTTTGCAAGTGGACTAACACCTATATATAAAGCCCCATGCCTTTTGTTATTTTCATTTTTTACTGAATGAGAATTGGCAAGCTCACTTTAAATATAAGTATTCTCCTTTTGGGATCTTATACGAGGGACCTTCCTAGGGAGAGGAACCCAGGCTTGAGTTCCTAGAAAAAAGGTTATTATAGGTAGATGATAGGTACTAGACATTCTAGCCCAAAGTGTCTATTTAGATAATCTTGTGTATGAAAATTTCTTAGAAGACTTGATAAATCATCTATGTGTTGAGTTATAATGATATTATATAATTGTATATATTGTGCTTAAGCATTCTAATCTATACTTTGTGTAGTTGAAGTGTATCGACCTCATAACCTATCTATAGAAGATACATAATTGAATCATCCAATCCCTTATTTTTCCTATAAATATTTGCGAGTGTGAAATATTTTTTTCATCCCTTTTCACATATGTGAGTATTTTTACTAACTATATATAGTTTGGATGACAATGAAAGTTTATGATGGTGGTCACACAATTTTAGTTCGTAGGTTACGACTTATTTGGAAATAGATATGTCTACATATGTGATCCCTCATGTTATATCATCTTTGTGTTTCTCCCTTTTCTTTAATACAATTTTTTCTTTGCTTTAGCAAATGATGACTCCTACTCCAAGCATGCTATGCATATGGCTTGAAGAGAAACTAGGTTGGTGTGGAAGCAATAGAGGTATGGAGGTAATACTGGTTCGACAATGGTGAAATGAAAGTGTAGAAGTGCTTTTAAGAGTGGTTAGGCCAACTTTGAAGGAAGGGTGGCTAGAGGAAACCTAAAGGAGAGCTCTAGTCCAAATGATTCACAATGAGAGGAAAAGTCTGAAGTCATCTCAACAAAGTTTCTCTACTATTTTCATGAATGAATTTACAATATGGGTGCTCCTCTATTTATAAGAGTAAAAGAGAGTTAGGTGTTTCCAAAAAGAAAGGGAAATTCAAGCTCTAGAATTTGAAAATTGTAGCCAAATGAGAGCATGCTTCTAGTGTGACTTGCCTAGGAGGTAAGGTCACACTTCTCATGGCTTGGGATGCATATGAAGAGACAACCATAGCTTACTCTCCAAGTTAGTGCATAATGTAGGGTAAAAACCCTAATTCATGTATCTCACATAAAGGCCCAATTCGTCTAGGCCAAAAGGCTCAAATACAAAGCACAAAGAAAATCCTATACTACTTGGCTCAAAATAAACCTATTCTAATATTTACAAATAAAAAGCTTGACGGATTTGTCCATGTGAACTAGGTCATCACATCTTCCAAGGTCTTCACATTGTCCTTAAACCATGGGAACTTCATCTTAGGCCTACGAAGCTCTTGAGAAGGATTTTTCCTCAAATTTAAAGGATCTGCTTCATCATCAATTCCACCTACAAAAAGGATAAGGTTAGTGACATTACATGTGGCATTAATATCATATACCTAAGGCAGCACTAACCTATAACCATTATTGTTCACTCACTTAAGGACTCTAAAAGGACCATCACCTCAAAGAGTAAGTTTGGACATTGTTTGCTTAGGAAACCTATCTTTACTCAAGTGCAATCGAACCCAATCTCCTTCCTCAAAGATGACCTCTCTCTTTCCCCTATTGTTATACCTTATGTATGTCTCAATTTCTTGCTGAATTTAATTTTTAACCCTCGTGTAATTTCTTGATAAATTTAGATTTGGCTACCCCTTCTTTATGAACAAAGTCAAAAGATGTAGGAAATGGTAGTAATTTCGATGGAGTAAGAGGATTAAAATCCTAAACAACCTAAAAAAAAGGGAGGTTTTAGTAGTTCTATGAACTAACCTATTGTAAGAAAGCTTAATATGGGGAAGGAACTCATCCCAAGATTTGTGGTTACCCTTCAAGATTAACATTAACATAGTGGAGAGAGACCTATTGACAACCTTTTTTTGCCATTCAGTTTTTGGGTGACAAGAAGTAGAAAAGTTAAGCTTAGTTCCTAGTCTTGACCAAAGAGTTTTCAAAAAATGACTAAGGAACTTGGAGTCTCTATCTGACACTATAGTGCAAGGTATTCCATTAAGTCTCGCCATATCTCTAAAGAAGAGCCTAGCAATGTTGCTTGCATCGTTCACTTTGTGGCATGGTATAAAACATGCCATTTTACTAAAATGATTAACCACCACAAAATGTCCATACTAATATCTCAAGGAGTTGAAGCAACAGGCAAGTGGGTGTCAAGTCCATGAGGCATTGTCCTAGACTTAGATTGTAAACATGAGATGCATCTATGACACTATCTTTGGACATCCTTCCTATGTGGCCAAAATAATTTTTCCTTAAGCAAACTAAGGGTCTTCTCTACCCCAAAATGGCCCACAAGTTCCATTTCATGTATTTCCTTGACAAAGGGTTGCTTTCTTTATGATCCTTGAGGTATATAAATCTTTCCTTCTTTAAATAAGTACCTCTCAACCAGATAGAATCCCCCTTGTGCTCTCTCTAAACACGCAACATAGGTGAAGGAGAACTCATAATCTTGAGCATGCATTTTTGGAATGTGATTAAATCCAAGATATTGGGCTTCAAATTTTGAAGACCAAGTGTGCCTTCTTGACAAGGCATAAGCCACAATGTTACTTTTGCCCTTCTTGTACTTAATTACATGGGAAAATTTTTCCAAGAATTCCATCCACTTAACATGTCTTTTATTCAACTTGTGTTGGCCCTTCAATGATTTAAGTGACTTGTGGTCGTCACTATTAATGACAAATTCCTTGGACACTAGATATTGTTCCCTAGTTTGAAGGGCTCTCATTAAAGCATACAACTCTTTGTTATAGTGGGATAGTTGAGGGAGGCACCATAAATGTTTTACTAAAGTAAGCAATTGGTTTACCTCCTTGCAACAACAATGAACATATGCCTACATCGAATGCATCACACTCTAGCTCAAAGGTTTTTGAAAAGTCAAGTGGGTGCATTTATGAGTTTATCCTTGAGTTACTAAAAAAATTAGAGTTATTTTTCCCCAACTAACAAACACTTCCTTCTTCACCAAAATCATTGAGAGGTGAAGCAACACTAAAGAAATTAGGAACAAACATCATATAAAAGTTTGTTAACCCATGGAAGCTCATAACCTCCTATATTTTTTGGAGTGGGCCACTCTTGAATGGCCTTTATTTTCTCAAGGTCTACATGAACCCTATGCTTATCGACTACAAATCCTAAAAAGATGACACCATTTACACAAAAAGGTGCATTTTTCTATGTTCACAAAAACGTTTATGTTCCCGAAGAATGGCAAGGACAAACCTAAGATGACCTAGATGCTCATTTAGACTCTTACTATACACAAAAATATCATCAAAGTAACCAAATACAAACATACCTATGCAATCCCTAAGAACATCCATAAACCTCATGAATGTGCTAGGTGCATTAGTAAGTCCAAAAGGCAATTGATCTTAAAAGTGATTTTCCACTCCTCACCCTTCTTGATTCTTATTTGGTGATAACCACTCTTCAGATAAATTTTGGATAACATGGTTGACCCATGCAACTCATCAAGATATCATTAAACCTAGGAATTTGATGCCTATATTTAATGCTTATATTATTTAATGACCTACAATCACAACACATCTTTCACTTGCATTCGTTTTTAGGTACTAACAAAAATGGGAAAAATATAAGGGCTAAGACTCTTTTGAACCCAACCATCCTCCAACAAATCTTGAACTTGAGACTTTATCTCCTTGGTTTCTGGGGGGTTGGTCTTATAGGCTAGTCTATTCGGAAGATTAGCCTTAGGCACAAGGTAAATTTGATGTTCTATTACTCTAAAAGGAGGAAGCCAAATAAGGCCTTCCTTAGGAAATATATCATCAAACTCCTTCAAAAAAATGTCAATAGTAAGAGATAGTTTCTTAGGCTCAAGAGTATTGACAATGCATGTGAGTATTCCTTTACACAAAAGGAGGTATGTAGGTTGTTCAACATGGAGAAATCTTTTTATTGATTTTTTTATTTTTGACAAAATGTTCTCATGTTGAATGACCTTGGGGGAAGGAACACAAAATTCCCCCACCTCAAACTCATCATTATTTTCTAGACTTTCTTTTTGACTTAGACTTTTATTTTTTCCATCTCTTTCATTCTTCATTTGTAATTGATCCTCAAGCACTTACAATGGTGTTAAAGGATGAAGTTCAAACTTCTTCTCTATGTGAGTGAAGGTGATCTCGTTGGTGAGGCCATTATGTATGGTTTTCTTCTCAAATTGCCAACGCCTTCCTAATAAGATGTGACAGGCTTCCATAGGCATTATATCGCAAAGCACCCTATCCTCATATTTTCCCACAGAGAACTTGATCAACTCTTTGTCACCAAGAATTTATGAAAAAATGATTTCCCCTCTTAATGTAGCATAGTGAAAATCAAGAGTCAATCTAAGGAGAGACAACCTAATTTTGAGTAAATGTGAGTGTGTGGAAATGAGATTTGGAGGAAATCTATTAAACTATATCTAAAATACAAAAGTTCCTAGATCTTGGTAGAATGCACTTCTTTCATTGTCAAAAGTTAGGCCCAACTCTCATGAGGTCCAAATCACTTCCAATGCCCAAAAGCCCTCCAAGGCCCAATACATGATCAAAAGAAAACCCTATTCTACTAGACCCAAAATACAAAGCCCAAAATTAAATCCTAATTCAATATTTAAACAATGTTAACTAAAAAGATAAGAGTTTGGGCCCTCTCAGTAGTTGAGTCCCATTCCTCTTGTCTACCTATGGCCAAGGCTGGGGCATTTGTCATCAACCATTTTCCTATTATCATCCTCATAGTGTGTGATGAATGTGGGAGTCTTGGAGCTCTTTAAGTGGCTCCTACTCCTAATTTTCTCTTGCAACTTCTTATCCTTTTGTCTTAAGAGTCTAAGTGCCTCCTCTAGAATAGCAAGTTGGACCTCTCTTTCAATTTTATCTTTTTCCCTTTCAATGGCCTTTTGCATTCTTCAAATTTGTAGTGACTTTAGCTCTTGAGAAATTTGATTTAAACTTTTTGGATCTTCTTCACTACAGTCTTGATAAGTGTGTATTTTTGCCCTCATTTAATGTTTAATTCTGGGTATTTAATTGAATTTATGTGCTTAAAGATTGATGTAATTGGGATTTCCTATAATTGGGATTATTGAGCATGAGATACAAAAACATGTTAAAAATAACTTTTTAGTTGCATAAATGTTCTTTGAATATTTTGAGGTGTGTTAGTGCAGTTGCAACTAAGTTGAGCTCATGGAGGTGTGGAAATAAATTAATTAAAGCTTCATGACACCTTAAAGATAAATCCAAGAATAAGAAGTTATCAAAAACACAAAATCCAAGCCAAGCATTGCATGAAGACGACAAGAAAAGCTTGAAAAAGTGAAGAAGTTTGGTTAAACCAAGAAGAGAGGAACAAAAAAATTGGACCTTTCGGTTTTCTTTATCTTTATGATAATTTGGGGAAAATATATCTTTAGATATTTTATTTGATATTTTTAAATAATTATCTTATTTAATTATATCAAAATATTAAAAGATAATAACTACCAAATC
>Ga0209389_1005415_pt1 | contig 10858 bp, 6 predicted proteins | sample CowpearedBW_FD_187526 | JGI IMG/M metagenome (GOLD analysis project Ga0209389, IMG submission 187526) | Root nodule microbial communities of legume samples collected from California, USA - Cow pea red BW (SPAdes) (version 2) | ecosystem: Host-associated > Plants > Roots > Nodule | place: USA... | reverse complement strand
GTATATATTAAAAAAAACTATTTAGTGTAATCGATGCTATGCACCAAAGCAGATAATTTGTTTCCCTTTTTTTTCTTTAATACTATATAAATTACTATATGAGGAATGTCGTAAAATATCCTCCTAAAATATTATAACATACCATAATATCACATTTATCTACTTTTTCATATAATTAAAAAAAATGAAAGCTCTAGAATGCAACCCCAAGTCACGCTACTGTAAAATAAAAACATAAACCCTAACCTTTCCTTTGCATCATTCACCCACAAATCAAGAAAAACCTCAATGCATTCATGCTATATTAGATTTCGTATCACTAAAATTCACCAATCACATACTTAACATTCAAATGAAAATTTGATGATACTATATCACCATTATAATCAAAATTTCTAAAATATAAAACAAATGCATCACATATTATTTTTTTATTGTAAACAATAATTCAATCAAACAAAACTTGAAATCTTCTTTCATAGGAAGAGATTAAACTAGTCAGCTCCCCTTACTGGAATTCTCGCTCCAATTGCACTCCTAACGTTCCTTTTTGCCCAGAATTGATCTACCTTTAGCTTCTCCCACTTGATACTCTTTATAACCTTTTCACTCTCTCATTGGCTCCATTTTTAGTGCTTTAACATTCTCCATCAGCGGTTGTACCAAAAACCCCTCAAATTCACATTTGTAGTGCCCTTAAAATAATTTATTAAGATTAAAATACAAAAATTTAAAACAAAAGGTTAATGGCCATCAAAGGCCATTAACATGGTGGTTTCTCAACCCTTCTAGCTTCTTTCTATGACGGCTAGGGTCTCTGTGGTAGTTAGGGTTTTCTAACCATTCTCCCTCATGCCAAAAAAAAGATTTGGCAAAAAGAACCTATCTCACATCCCCCAAAATTCGAACCCACAACCATATAATTTCAAAGTAAGTGAATAACCAATTCAACCAACTGGCATTTCATGATAATTCCTATACATCTAAGATTATATTATCACTCATCACGGTCCAGTATTTTATTAAAAATAGTAAATAATTAAATTAACACATAATTAGTATATACATGACTCAAACCCAAGTCCTCTTAACACAACTAAGTAATCTTAACCACTTGGGCTAGTACTATTTCCTATCTTCTCTCTCCACATTAATTATCTTAAGGATTCATGTCGTCGCATTTATTAAATAAATATTTATTTATTTTTCTCGGGTCTTACAGTTATTCCTTATGAATCCGTGTGAGTTAACCTTCTTAAGGGAGTCAATAATTCATTAACCCCACAAAACGGGATAGTTATCATCCAACCCAAGATGTGTTAAACCATTTTGTTCAAATCATATGCTGCAGGTTAGCAGAAGGGGACACATTAGTTCACACTTAAATCTAGAATCACTTCTGACACCAGCACCTACTCAAATGGGTTCAAGTCAAACCAATCCACCTCATCCACCAATACAACATCATAAATTCATAGAACTTAAGGCCAACAACTTCTACGTGTTTGAGGGAAAACAATATTTTGCATTGAAGTACAAGTTTGCACTTATGATAACTATGGTATGCACTTAGTCTGGGAGTTGCTCATTTGCAAAAAATTAACAACAATGTGGAAAACTTATCATTACAATTATTCCTTATGAATTCGTGTGAGTTAACCTTCTTAAGGGAGTCAATAATTTAATCACCCCACCAAACGACATACTTATCATCCAACCCAAGATGTGTTAAACAATTTGTTCAAATCATATGACGTAGGTTAGCAGAAGGGGACACCTTAGTTCGCACTTAAATCGAGAATTACTTCTGACACCACCACCTACGCAAATAGGTTCACGTCAAACCAACCCACCTCATCCACCAATAAAACATCATAAATTCACTAAACTTAAGGCCAACAACTTCTATGTGGGTGAGGGAAAACAATATTATGCACTCAAGTGCAGCTTCGCACTTATGATAACTATGCTTTGCACTTAATGTGGGAGTTTCTCATAAGCAAAAAATTAACAACAATGTTGAAAACTTATATTAAAGTTATTCCTTATGTATTCGTGTGAGTTAACCTTCTTAAGGGAGTCAATAACTTACTCACCCCACCAAACGACATACTTATCATCCAACCCAAGAAGTGTTAAACAATTTGTTGAAATCATATAATGCAGGTTAGCAGAAGGGGACACCTTAGTTCACACTTAAATCCAGAATAACTTAAATGCAGACTAATTGAGGTTTGTACTTACGAACCACCTATTACGCACATAAACTGGAACCTTTCAATAATCCAAATTAAATTTATGACAATAATGTGAAAAAGCAAACCAAAGTTTACCATTTATTCGGTCCTGGGTTTCAACAGATATTGCAAACATTTGTACAACAAAATAAATTTGTTAACTAAATTGCATGCCCTATACACTAACTAATTAACTTAAAGCTTATAAAACACCCTGTCATTTACAAAATCTGATATCCTAAACCTATCAATCTACTGTTGGGAAACCCAATGTGTTGTACTGAATGGCAAAAAGAACAACGTCGCGATGAATATTTTATGGATCCATAACCCAATCGCATATGTAGTCTTGCCTAAACTGTTGTAGCTCCGCCTGCAATCATAAATTAACAACTCATTACATTGAACTTAACTTTTCACATCAAGGCATGAATGAACAATTTTCCTCTTTGCACATTAAACTTACCCAGTATAAGTAGGCATACTTTAGCCATTGTACTTTTTGTTAGGTTCCCTATGCTTAAGATATTTGAGTACCATAATACCACAGTCGAATCTGAACATGAAAACCAAATTCAATAACATCAGGTATCACATAACTCATCATATATGACATGGCACAATACTTTCAAGTAAGAAACACAACAAATTACAAATTTGGTTGTTGTGGCAGCTCTTCAATGATTACTTTGAAAGTTGGTTTCTCTTTCGGTTTAGGAGACATCAGCATTGAAAACAACAGCTCCAAATTATGTGCCTTTAAACATACGAATTCAAGTAACATGTCATATTACTTAATAGGCAAAACAAATTATAAATCAATTCCGCATACTCAACAACATAACACTACTTACAATATGGTTGTCAATTTGTTTTCTCCTAGGACACTCAAGCACGAACAGTTTTTTTGATTCCCAATGAAAGTCATAGCACCATCAGTGGTTGTCATCAAGCACGGGTGCCATTAGTTGAAACAAGTAAATGAACTTAGAAGCACATAATTGATACACACAAGCTGAACATAGCCACAACAAAGAAAAATTAAAATAACAACACTAACATATTTTGTTGTCAAAACATCATGTATAGAAAGAAGTCGATTTGGAAAAAATTCATTGTAGTCCGGTAAAGACCAGACTCGTCTGTTAACCTTCCTTTTTGCACAATCACGGATCAATATATCCTACATAAAATATTAATAGAATTAAGTTTGGCAAACAAATTAAAATTATATATAAAAAAAGCATTACACATATCGTGTAAATTGGACTAAAAATTACTCTACTAATATTCCAGTTTGACATTTTTCCTTGTACATAAATGTCCCTGCTGCAAAGAGAATGTACTACATACACACACAACAACAAAAAAGTTAGCACCAACCTTACCATGTCAAATTAACTTAACTCACCAATCTTACCATATTGTCAATCCATTCATGCGGCGCAAAGTTTCTCATTTCAGAATTAGTCAGAATCCGGTCATTGATCTCGACAAATAAACATCTGTCATGTCAACAAGTTTATATTGAAGTCATTAAAATAACACAAACAATAACAAAACAAAATTTGATTCCCATTACCCTCTTAATTTGGAAGTTACAATTTGATACAAAAATAACTTCTCCACGTAGGGAGCAGGTACTTGAGAAAGAGGAGTAATTGGTTCAGCAATATGACTTCTTGGTTGATGAAAAGGACTATTAGGATTCACGTAAGGCACAATTGCTAGGAGATTTGGGTTGTCATCACCTTCTTCAATCTCAATCACCTTCTCTTCCTTCAACATAGCATCTGCCACCTCATCAAGGGAATCGTGGGCTTGTTCATCACACATCTGCACAAATTTCAGACATGTTACAACCTTCCTACTAAAACTATTTATTATTAATTTAACACATTTGTCTATTAATTGTGTTGTCAACTTCTAGATCGCCTAGTTGCTGCGAAACAAAGGCCAGTGCCTCAACAATTGTCAAAGCATCCTCACTTAAACGTGAATCAAAACCATCATTGTGCTCTTCAGCAGTTTTCTCTTCTTCAACACATGGGCCAGCTTCAACAGTATTTTCAGCTTCCTCAATGCCAAAATTTCCTGCATCAAGACTTACATCATCTGCATCAGTCTTAGATGGAGATGCTACGCCAATGTCAGCAGATTCTAATTCGGATGCTACAACAACTTCAACACCTTCATCAATTTCATTTGTTGCATCACCCAATATCTCCTCACTGTCAATTGCTTTTGTTAGGACCTTTGCACCACTTGTGTTCTCAGCCTCAATATGGCCATATTCAGCTTTAACATGTGGAGCATCATCTCTACCACCACTCAACTCAATTGCATCAGAACTAGTAGGTTGCTCCTCATGAAATCCTTGTGCTGCAGCCCTGTTGTAAAAATCTCTCTTCATCCTCTCCAAATCTTCTTTCATTTCCAGCAGCAATTTGGAGTTTGCATTCAGCTTCTCCAGCAATTCACTTTTCTTTTTCTTCTTCACTAGAGGTGCTTCATTGGCAAAGATGGGAAGGTTACTCTCCTCGTCGGTCAATGTCCAATCCATTCGAACCTGCACGAACAAAGAGTTTGGATCCAAATGGGAAGTCACATTACACAGCAAACAAAAACAAAACAAACACTTTTTCATATCACATGTCATGGATTTGTAGTTCGAAAAACACAGGTTTGCAGTTAAATTCATTGAGCCTCATGATGTCAAATTCAAATTCAAGTAAATTCTGCAAATAATATTGCATGGCTTCGCAAATACGTACTATTGTACAAAAACATCATTGATCTTGTACATGCACTAATTATATAACACTAATGCAATGCCACATTATGGTAACTGCTACATTTCAAAATCATAAAAACAAACACAAAATTCCTTTTTTCCAACATCTAATGCCTTCGCACTTATACACTACATACTTAGCATTAAAAGTTCAAAAACAGAGCTACTCAGCAAATGAATACATATAGGTTGGCATATCTACACTTACAATTATATGCACAACTATAATGCAACTGGTTCACTTTAAAACACTTATTGATTCTTTCACCCCGCATTCTTACTAGCGACCATGACAAATATCTAGGAAAGGCAACTGTACCACTTATATCTCCCAAACCAAGCCTTTGATACGCTCACACCTTTATAAAATTTGCCATTATTAATACACCTCAAATAACAAACACATTAACTAAATCTTACAATTCAAAAAAATATGTACCTAAACAACGGCCACTGAGCCAGACACAAATATGGTGTGCTCATTTGACTTCTCTTTATAAACTGTCGATGATCTATTCAAAGAAGAAATCAGAAAACTGTGCACATAACTAGCCCATCGGTACTTCCTCATTGTGTCTAGGTTATCTAATAACCTAAAAGGTAGGTTTGTCAGGGTCCTAGACATCATAGGGAAAAACAAAACAGCAAAACATACAAGCCCATAAAGGCGACAAACATTTTGCACATTATCTACCTCACCAACGAAATCACGCATCCTATCAATGATGTCACTCACCTTTATTTCCCTTAAAGGAAATAGCAAACCAACTTCCCCACACAACTCACTATAAAAAACAACATCATTACCCCCACCACTTAAGCCCAAACATATGCTCACATCTAAACAATTTAACTTAACCAATTGTTGCCTAACTTGGATGAATTCCCTAGTAGGAACCCACCAACTCAAAACCTCTCTAAGCAACGCACAATTGATGTTCAACTCTTTCTTTATCCTTAGGCATGAAGAAAAAAGGGTCAATTCAAGTATCCCACGGTGACTACTGCTAAGTAAGGCATTTGCTTCAACAATGTATTTGGTTTGGCATCGGTGCTCAATGCGGACCTAAAAAAATATATTTCAACTTACAATTAACACAAACGTTAACAATGTAACAAATATACCAAATTTAATGCATATATACATTTATCATTTAAGTTACCTCTTTGTTATCACAAGCTTTCGCATCACTCCCAAATGCTTTCTTTGTGCTACCAGATGCCTTTCCTCTATTCACATCCTTTTTCTTTGTGCTAATAGATGCCTTTCCTCTGTTGACATCTTCCTTCAATTTCTCTGATGACGAATTTCTTTTGCGTTTCCCAACCATTTCACTTTAAAAAAAACCAACTCAGTAACACATAACAAACAACCAAAACAAAAACGCACTAACCAACGAAAATTAAACCCCCCAATAAGTAACCTCATTTCTTTCTTCCAGAACAATAACCAAATAACTCCAACATTCATATAAATCAACCCTCAACGAAATCAGAAATCCCCTTTCAGAAAAAAAATTTGAACTACATCACAACCCACCATGGCAACCAAAGATAGAAATGTGGAATGAATCATTTACTTACCGTGCAAAAAATTCTTCACAACAGAAACCAAATGCACCTCCTCCAATAGTCACACCAGTTACAACAGTAGTGCAAAAATTGCAGCTTTCGAACATAAATCACAACGCGAACAATATTCAGAACGAGATTTACCCACCCTAGCTTCAACGACTCCGTCAACCAACAACTCCTTCACCAAATAAATTGTGGCCAAGAATGGAATGAAAGGAATCAAAACAGAAAATGGGGTTTAAGCACTGGTGAAAGGAACGACCTTTAGTGAAAGAGAAAGAATTTCAGAGAAAGACGAAGAAGAACCGCCTATAATTGCAATGCCACTTGAGTTTTTCTACAACACAACGTAACCGTTGTACAATCTGACACCAAAAATAAAACCTCCATTCTTTCTCGTGCTCCATTCAAAAACGTGCTTATGTGGATTCTTTTTTTTAAAAAAAAAATTAATCTCTCACTACCACGTCAGGTAGTGAGAGAAGTTGTCAAAAGTGGGATGTTAAAATGTCATTTCTCATTTATGAAATACTATTGATTTTTAATAGATTTTGTCGAAATATCTTTAAGGTAGAGTATGAGACACTTAATAGTCAAATTGTTATCTCTTGGTGAAAGAGCTCTAAGTTTCGAGGAAAAGCAAATAAGAGATTCACCTACAAAAGACTTTTTGACACTTATAGTAAGAGTTTAAAGATTTGTATTAGAGTGATAATGAATGACAGATACAAGTATGAGAGTTAAGTGTAAGTATATGAATTGAGTCTTTACTCCCCATGGTGAGACGTTGTATTTATAAGCTTCCTAGACCATGAATAAACAAATATATTCAACAAATTTTGTTACTTTAAGATAATAAAGTATTATATCTTGAAGTTATTATACAACCAATTATTATATCATAATATATTGGAGATAATAGAATCGACAATAAATTTTATATCATAAGTATTATCTATAATTATTTTGGAGATATTTCACAATATCTTGGAGGTATGTACAACCTCCCCCCTCCTTCGAAGCTCGAAAAGAGTTTTATCATTCTTCGAGTTTCAACATAAGTATTAATATAAGTATTAATGAGATGTGGGTAAATGTTAAAGTAGGTGTCTTGTTAAAAAAAATTTCAACAAAAAAGCCATTATAAGGAAAAAAAATTTGAACCAAGGGAGAAAAGTACATATCTCTTTATGATAATCAACTATCAAATTATCAAATGCGTAATTCATAGATGTGTGGCAATCCAAACATAGTAATTATGCGTTATAGGTAAACACTTAAGTAATTGTTGGACTTGTGTTTATCCAAGCTTAATGAATATGCATTATGGTTAAATGCCTTTTAAGTCATTATTGAATCATTTTCTCTCTGAGCTTATATGGCATTTTTAAACACTTTTAAGTAGTTCTCAAATATATTTCAATCCAAGTTATTATGGCATTTTTAAACTCGTCTAAGTACTTATCAAGTGTGTTTCAATTTGAAGTTGTGTAGCGCTTTTAAGTACTTATCAAATGTGTTTCAATATGAGATTGTATAGCATTTTTAGATACTTTTAAGTACTTATCAAATGTGTTTCAATATGAGGTTGTGTAGCACTTTTAGACACTTTTAAGTATTTAACATATGGGTTTCAATATGAGGTTGTGTAGTGCTTTTAGACGATTTTAAGTACTAATCAAATGTTTTCAATCTAAGTTTGTATAGTAATTTTATATGCTTCTAAGTACTTATCACATGTGTTTCAATATAAGGTTGTGTAACACTTTAAAATGCTTTTAAGTACTTATCAAATGTGTTTCAATCCGAGGTTGTGTAATGATTTTAGACGTTTTTAAGTACTTATCAGATGTGTTTCAATTTGATATTATGTAACGCTTCTAGATGCTTTTAAGTACATATAATATGTGTTTGAATTTGAGGTTCTGTAGAGCTTTTAGACGTTGTTTGTAACACCCTAATATTTTCACTTCCTAAAATGTATAATAAACACTAATTACATAATTAAAATAAAACATTATTCATGTTTTATAGGAAATCTCAATAAAAGAAATCACTATTTTACAACCATAAACTTTATTGAAAAGGAAAATATAAGACTATATAAGATTGCCGCAATCATCTACTAATATTGATAACTCTCTCTAGTGTTCTACATCTTTGTCAACACATGTATGAGGTTTTGTAACACTTTTAAACGCTTATGGTATACATTTCAATTCGATGTTTCTAGTACTTTTATACTCTTTTAAATACTTCTTGGATGCTTTTCAATTCAATGTTATTTAGTACTAGAGATGTCAAAATGGGTTTTAACCCGTAAGCTAACCTGACTCACCACGGGTTCAAGTCGGGTTGGGTTGAGAAAAAATCATTTTTTTTTAAAAGTGGGTAGAACTAAGCCCTACTCACTTAACCCACATGTTAAACGAGTTCAAGTAGGGTTGAAGGTGGATTGACCCACTTAACCCACCAACATTTTCTTACAATTTTAAAAAAAGTTGTTATAATTATTTAGTACTTCTAATTATATAGGTTCACAATTTCATATTTTTAAATGCTAGAATATTGCTTAATAATATTTGAATAGTTTAAATGTTTAATTAATTTGTTTGTCATGTTATATACGTTGATACTTTAATCTTTAACTATCTAAACTATATGAAAACAAACACATATGGAAGTTACCCTTATACCCATATCTAATTTTTCGACATCTGTCCAATTTTTTTGTTTTTTTGTCATTCTTATTCTTTAACCCTTTTAACCTTTTTGCTTCCCTCTCATCTTTTAGGGTTTGTGGCTTACGAGGATAGCTTACGAATTTCAAAGTTTCTTCGTCTTCTCCTCCCTCCTAAACACCCTTCCTGCCTCTCCTCCATTTTTCGATTCCAATAAAAAAACGATTTAGTTGTTACAAAATTGGTTGATGTATGTTGCTTTCACTTTGGTTGATCGTGTTGGAATAATGAGGATGACGATAGGGACGGGCGCTGGCTCGGGATCATGCTACCATTTCTATTTGTGAGGATTGCGATCTTGATGTGCTGGCTCCAAACTTTCGTGTAAAAGGGTATGCTTTTTTTTTTTGTTAGTACCTGTTGTGTGTTCTAGAGTTTTTTAACGTTTCTTATTCTTCTTTTCCTCTATACTTTAACATTTACTTCTTCTATTGAAGAGTAGATCAAAGACTTTTGAAGACCCAAGACGAAGTTCTCAAGACAGAAGAATGAAAAATCATTATTAAGAGGTTTTATATGTAAAAAGGTTTGGTTTTTATTATTTTCCCATTTTTTTAAGTTTGATTTTATTAATTGTTCTGAGTTACTTATTTCTTCTGCTTGATCAAGTAAGATTTCTGAGTTGGCTTTCGTTTCTTTCTTTGAAAGTTGTCTCTGAAAAACCTTTACATATCATATTGTTCTGCTTGGATGTTTTATTTTAACAAAACAATCTTTAAACGGTTAGTATGTATAGTTTCATAACTTTGGTTATTTTTTTATCATTAAGGTTTTCATTTTACTAATAGATTTATGTTCTTTTATGTTTTACGAGTTCCTCATGTCATGGTTTTATTTTTGAAGAAAGTAGGAAAATCGAAATCTAATGCAGAAAAATGAAAACGAAATCAAAATTGAAAGTAGGAGATGAAGTCAAAAGAGAAAGAATGATAAGAAGTAGAGTGGCGAGATCGGAAGTAGAGAGAACAATATTACATTGAACTTCAAACATCGAGGGAGAATGGTGGAGACATTAAGGAATTAGTGGAGAAAGTATTCTTCTCCCTTGAAACTGCAACGATAAAAACGAGAAAATGTGTCTAACGAAAATTTTTAAAAATTATAAAAAAAAATTGAAGGAAATAAGGAGAAATTTAAATTTTAGTGGGATTTCTTTAAGAAACCCCTTATACTTAGCTAGAGTTTTAAAACCCTCTAGAGTTTTAAAACCCTATAGTAAATTTATATTTTATAAGATGTTATTATAACTCCAACTAAAAAACATTTGTTAAAATGTTATTTTTTAGTGATATTACCTCTAAATATCTTAAATATATTTTATAATATCTTAAAGTCATATCTTTTATATATATATATATATATATATAAACTTAATTGATAAAAGATTATTTTAAAAGAAAGTCTCATAAGATATTTTTTATTTTTTATTCTTATTTAATTTAATTTAATTCCTTTATTAGCGTAATAATATTTTTCTTTGCAAATGCGAAAATTACTACGTGAAGTGTTTT
>Ga0209389_1005413_pt1 | contig 10860 bp, 6 predicted proteins | sample CowpearedBW_FD_187526 | JGI IMG/M metagenome (GOLD analysis project Ga0209389, IMG submission 187526) | Root nodule microbial communities of legume samples collected from California, USA - Cow pea red BW (SPAdes) (version 2) | ecosystem: Host-associated > Plants > Roots > Nodule | place: USA... | reverse complement strand
GTGTTAGAAATAGAAAACAAACGAATATCTATTCGTTTGTTTTCTATTTCTAACACGGGACTCGTTGGTTAATTTTCACTAATAAGTGCTTGGAAGTTAAGGTTTTTTGTTTCTTTCTGCTGCAAGATTGAAATTATTGGGTGAGGGGTCGGATGTGTTTAACTGAATGTTTTGCTGTTTTACTTTGGCTTTTTATTCAGGAAAGTGTGAAAACCAAGCACCCTCAACTGTTGTATGAATCGAAGCTGTATAAAATTCTGCAAGGAGGAAGTAGGCTCTCTTCTTGGTGAATTTGTCTTTGTGAAATTTTTATTTGTTGTTGGTTTGTGATGCTCACTCAGCTTAAATGTTTTTGGTTGGCCATTTTTATTTGGCAGATGGGATTCCAAATGTGAAATGGTACGGTGTTGAAGGAGAGTACAATGTGCTCGTGATGGATTTACTTGGCCCGAGTCTTGAGGATTTGTTCAACTTCTGTAGTCGGAAATTGTCTCTCAAAACTGTTCTTATGCTTGCTGATCAGATGGTAGGTTTTCCCCTACTGCGGAGACATCTTTCTTAATTCTGACCCACTTTAATTGATGTTGTTTATACATCTTAAACTGCTTACAGATAAATCGAGTTGAATTTGTTCATTCCAAATCATTTTTACATCGTGACATCAAGCCAGACAACTTCCTTATGGGTTTAGGGAGGCGTGCAAATCAAGTATGTGGTTAATTGTTGCTTTTTAAATTTTTGTCATGTTGTATATTTGATGTATCATCTTCGCATCTGCCTCATTTTAGGTGTATATCATTGACTTTGGCCTTGCTAAGAAATATAGAGACACCTCTACACATCAGCATATCCCATACAGGTACTTTACATTTATCTGACTTCATTCACCGTGGCTGCACAGTTCAACTTCAAACAGGTTCCAACTTTTAGGAATAGGGGAATGCACATCTGCTGTTATGGCAAAATCCTTTATCGGGATATTATAAAATTTGTAACTGTTTATGTGAGATTTCTTGTTAAAGAATAGAAGCTTTGAATTGATGTCAATTGAAGTTGTGAAGCTAATTCAGCTTGCACTGGAACCTTCTATGCTTGTGTTCCAACTATCAATAGCAATGTGTGTCCTTGCAATTTGTGAATGTGTTTCTTTAATCAATCATGACTTGTTTCTGTTACTTACACGAGTTGTATGAGTATTTCTTCTCTTCAATGATTTGTTATTAGTCTTTGTTTTTTATTTCTATATTATCAATTTACATAGTCTCTAAATTTTTTAAATTAATATCTAGATAGAACTTGATTTTTGTGTCTCTCACTCTGTTGCATTCTGTACTTTCATGATTTTCTGATAGTTTGACTTCCTTCTAATTGTTTGCAGAGAGAACAAAAATTTGACAGGAACTGCTAGGTATGCTAGTATGAATACTCATCTGGGAATTGGTATGCTCTTATGTCTTTCTTGATCAGTAACCTATCTTATTTCTTTGTGGAAGACAATTTATTTGGACCTGAAAATGTCATTTTCATGTTTTTTAGAGCAAAGCCGCAGGGATGATTTAGAGTCACTTGGATATGTTCTTATGTACTTTTTAAGAGGAAGGTCATTAGCCTCTCTCCTTTGTTATTTAATTTTTTATATTTTTATCACGTACTGTTTTTTCATTTGGATGTTCTGCAGTCTGCCTTGGCAGGGATTGAAAGCTGGTACTAAGAAGCAGAAGTACGAGAAGATTAGTGAGAAGAAAGTTTCTACTTCTATTGAGGTTTGATTGTGTAGTTAAGAAGGTTTTTTGGTTAATATCACATGTTCATATTTTGGTTCCAAATCATATCTGATTGTCTATTGGTTTTTTTGTTAGTCTCTCTGTCGTGGCTATCCCTCAGAATTTGCTTCATACTTCCATTACTGCCGGTCACTGAGGTTTGATGACAAACCAGACTATGCTTATTTGAAAAGACTTCTGCGTGACCTTTTCATTCGTGAAGGTTTGAGCCTCGTTCTTCTATATATGTTTTATTTTGGGATGTACCATGTTCTGTGCTCCTTGATAAAAATATTATAGGGACCAAATGAATTTTTATATGCCTTTCTTTGGGCTGTTGTTTACATCTTACACCAGGTTTCCAGTTTGATTATGTCTTTGATTGGACCATTTTGAAATATCAGCAATCTCAAAGTGCCACTGCCCCTGCCCGTGCCATTGTAAGCGCGATAACATGCTATCTCACTGTATTAGCTGATTGATTTTTGAGATTAGGTTAATTTAGTGGAAGTGACCCTTGCAGGGTCCTGCTGCTGGACCAAGTTCAGGCGTGCCACCACTAGCTGCAAATACTGATGGACAGGGTATTATTTTTCTTTTGGCTCCATCTTTCTGATCTATCGATTATTTACCTTGATTGAGATGTTTACAGACAGACTGTTACAGTGTGGTAACCATTCAATAATCTGTCAGTTATAATGTGATGTTTTTTGTCCCTTTTACTTTGTCATTTGACTCATCCTTGTTTTTCTTTTTTGATATGCAACTCTAGCTTATTTTTATGGGCGTCTTCTTTGTAGGTGGAGAGGATGGTAGGCACAATAATTGGTCTTCATCAGATCCTACTCGTAGGAGAAACCCTGTACCTTTTGCTAATGATGGCGTGTTATCGAGACAAAAGGGTCCAGCTATATATGACTCAACTCAACCTAAAGATGTTATGGTGCGTGTATTTATTTGTGACATTGTTGTTACTTGTGCTGTGATGTCATGATATTTCTTGCAGAAAGTTTAAAGATGATGGTTTCTTTATGCATTAATTTTCCGAATTCTTAAATACCTTATTTTCTTGTCTGTATTGCGTTTATTTACAGATGAAGCACTAAATAAATACGTAATATAATATTCAAAACTTAGCTTTATGTTAGACATTTTATATATCATTCCCTGGACTTGTAAATTCTTCAGACTTGTGATTGCCTTGTCATTTCAAAGTTCTAATCATATGTGATCTATCTTACAGGTTGAGGTTATACTTGTTTATCTGTTTATATGGCAATTAGTTTTCGTGTTACTCACGAATATCTGTGCATGGTTTATCAGTTGTCAAGCTCTAATTTTTTCCGGCCAAGTGGATCAGCAAGGCGAGGTGCTGTCTCAGGCAGCCGAGAATCCCGTGATGTAGTTGTTGGCAGTGAGACTGAGGCTTCTCGTCCTCTGCCTCTGGATTCAAGTCAGGGAGTACTTCGTAAAATGTCTGTTCCTGGTGCTCAGAGAAGTTCAGCAATCACGTCTTCTGAGCACAACCGTACATCCTCTGGCAGAAACACATCGAATATAAAGAATTTGGAGACAACTCTTAGGGGTATTGAGAGCCTACATTTCAATGAAGAGAGGGTACATTATTAGTAGCTACCACTCTCCATGATCACCTTTCTTCTTTGTAAATTCTAAAAGGCTTATACTCTTTTTGACGAACTAAGGAGTGAAATGTTGTCTATGCATGTGTTGAAGAAAAGCTGCGAACAAGTAAGGAAGAATTATGAATTATCCCCCTTAAGTATACAATAATAAGATATGCGTAGGCAGCTTCCTAACTAAACTGACCTTGTAAAAGGCTTCGTCTGTGCATACGCTGTCATACTGACAAATGTTTTGTTTCACCTTTTCATCGTTTTCCATGATTGGTTTGATATTTGTTCATGTCTGGTTCTCTTTCATTGATAAACTATTAGTTGGGAAATTATAAGATTTCTTGAACAAGAGAGTTGTCTCTTTTTAATGTTTCTCTGCCACAACTACTGAATCCTCGGCCTCAGTTGTTCAGTTCTGATTACATGTTACAGAAACATCCTCAAATATAAGCTATTTATGTAGTTACAATGTATTTAAAGTGCAACCTTTTCATATTGTTATTTGATTTTGAACTCCAATTTATGATAAAATTATTAAGTTCGGTGATAATTTATATAATAAATTTGAATATATAATTTGATGAGTCTTGACTCTTTCAAACTCTATTAAATATTCTCTTTTTAACGTCAATTTCACGTACCAGTCGAAATTTGTGTTGACTATGTCAAATTACAGCTTGTATTTTAATATTTTGTAAATAGAAAATATAATTGACACATGGATATTTATTTATTTATTTACTATGAATTTTAATTATATAAAAGTTAATATTGATCTTGCATGCTAATGAAGTAGATATTTTTCTTCTGACATGACATCGCCAAGGTTCAAATCCTGATGTGTTGGTTAAGAGATACAAGTCTTCATAATTTATGTCAACGAATGTAGATAAACTAAACAGTAGTAGCAAATAACACTTTTCATTATTTTCTACGCAAAAATATTTTCTTGAATGCCGTTTCATAACAACTTTGAAATCAAAGCTTGAATGCCGTCCAATTATAATTGTTAAATATTTGAAAGTCATAAGCAATTAAGATTGAATTGCAACACAAGTCCTTTGTTTTCCAATTCAAATAAAATAAACAATATATCAGTGACTTGAACTTTGCGCGTTTCATTTTGATACCCCAGTGTAAGTATTGTACATAATCAACTAATTGTATAATGCTTTAAATACGTTCTGTGAAGTAATTATCATAAAAATTGACGATTTTTAATGATACATTTTTATTGCATAAGAATTATTCAAACTGTATATATTTTAGTCAAATTCTCTTTTTCAATATTATGTATCCAATTAATGATAGAGAGAGGCATTAGCATGTGTTTAGGCTTATAGATCATTCATTATTCCTTAGGCTTGTCACCATCCAAGAAGCGCTTTCCATGGACTCCCACTTGTGGGGCTGTTAGGATCATATAGTTTGAACTAATTAATCAATGGGTAATCGTATTTTGCCACCCAAAATTCTTTTATACTCATTAACACTATTTTTTACTACCCTTCGTTATTTTTTTTTTCTTTAAAAATACAAAAGTTCACTTTTGTTATCATTAGTGTAAAATAACATTTTTCCTTAATCAAGTTAAGATATATTGTAATAGTGAACGCACCTATTATATTATGTTGTACACTTCAATGAAAATTCCATTTTCATTCTCTCATCAAAACTGTGTAAACTTTAGCACACTTCTTCACTATAGATGCGTAAGTCTTGTCCTAATTCTTCTTGAGTGTTGATATCACATGCAAGAGTGAAACAGAGTGAATAACACAACCAATTCTTTCTTCAACTAATTGGCTTTATTGATCTCTCTGCATTTTTTTCTCTGCCTTTCATTTGATACTCCTTTCTTAGTTGAAATTGTATAGTCCCCTGTACCATAATACAAAAAAAGCATTGAAATATGACTGGAGAAAATCATGGAATATCTAATAATAGCCGCTAGGACATAGCTTGGCACCCCATATAAAAGTTTCAAAACTTAAACTAATAGTTGCACCCTTTTTTTCATCTGGCAATTTGCTAATGGGAATGGACAAGGAATAGTGTTGCTGAAATTCAAGTTAGAGTCTAAGTTTCATGTGGATAAAAATCAAAAGCTTGAACACCTATAAAAATGTTGTCTTAAAATTTTGGATTGAAAGTGGTGTCAATCTCTTATACATCACCTTTATGTAATCTCTCTCTATTGAATCCTTTCACCACAACAACACATACAAAAAAGAAACACAAACACTTTATCTTAATGTTTTAAATTGAAAGTGATCTTAATCCCTTATCTGGCTTGGGGTAATATCTCCCTAATGAAGTCTTCCTAGAAAAGAAAAACTTCAAGTCTGAAGTTATCATAAATCCTGATTAATCTATGCAGCCAGGATTTATTAATTTTTCTTATAAATAAAAAGTTAAACTGTGTCCCATACTTTCACTCACAAGAAGGCCATTTAGTATTGTTCTTTTTTTTCTCTTTATGACTATCAAAATAAAATTGTACAGCGATCGGCCAAACTCTAGTTAGAAACCATGAGCATGCATTACTATTTGGAAATTCAGCATCAATCTGCTAAACCAGATCAGGCCTCCCTTAAAGCTTAGAGGAACTTCATGGAGTTCAATACATTAGAGATGTTTTAGCCTTTATAAGGAAGAAAATTTGGTTTAAACAGATTCAGAATCCACCTTAAAACAAGTAAATCACAACAAGGGAATACAAAACACAAAAAAGTAGTATGTTACTATATATTCTGCATAACTATATACCGATTGATCACCACCATCCATGAACAGCTTGTGTATATGTGTTCTTGATCCACCTTAGACTCTTCCTCAGTGAGCCTTTCATTTTTCCTTCCACAGAATATATTTTATAGCCAGCCACTCTCTTCTTCCTCTGCAACTCAGGGTCATTGAAGCTCCAACTTTTTGATACTTTGTTAGCTGTGTTTTTCCCTTTATCCACCTTCACTTCCTTCTCCTTACCTATCTTGCATGGATATGCAGAACCCCCATAACTTGCACTGTAACTGTAAGACCTCAGATCCTGCATACCTGTTGGAGCCACCCTTCCTCCATTGTAGTTTTCAATCTGCAGACTCTCACTTCTGCATGATTTGGATCTGAATTCCATGGTGAAAACCACACTGCACAAACACAAGAGTGAAGAACTAAGGATGTGTAGCTTTAAGGAGAGAAAGAATGAAGCTAAAAGAGATGGTAGGTTGGTCGGTTGGTTGGTTTTGCTTTTTTCTTGTTGTATTATATTAGTATTGTTCATTGCTTCTCTTTCATAACTTCATATAATCAAATCTTTGAATAGGAGACAGATGAAAAAGATAATGTTATTCTTTGTTTTGTCGTTTTTATTAATGGAGTCTGTGGGGGCATTCAACATGGTATAACTGTTTAAGGTATTCTGGTTTGACCAACTCTTACACGTGTAAGTGATAAAACTGGTTATGCCCTTTTCCCAAAATACAAGTTAATGCACCGCCCTCTTAGCTAAAGTTCTGAACTTGCAAAAGCACATTAACTTCGTATAGTTCTTGAGGTTACTATTGATTTCTTCAGAAGTATTAATTGAGAAGTTAGATGAAGAGCTGAACTTTACTAGTTCAACCTTCTTCCTCCACTTTTAAGTTTCTTTCACTGATTATGTTCCTTGAGATCAAGATTCTACATTTACATTAATGGCTTTTGAATCTGGTGTTATGCACATAAGTGGATAAAAAACATAAGTAATAAAGAGATAAGACATTCATGTGTATATAAAGTGAAGGTGTGACAGAGGAGGCTCCCCCATTCCTGTTATATATTTTTACAAAATCTCTGTTCATGAAAAAGCAAAACACTCTGATTTTTTTAGTCAATTGTGGTCCACACTCCACATCTGAAATAGTATCTTAAAATCTAATGAATCATCCCACATGTTTGTGTCTTTGGCATCACCAATCTAGGTGAAAATTTCAAGTACTTGTATATATATACGAAAACAGAGCTTGAAATTATTGACAAAAGAGGCAAAAGGCATGCAAAATGTTTTCAAGGGTAATTATTTACATCTAATAAGAAAAATGACTTTAATATGGTTCATCAATGTAGCTACCTGCCAAAATGAAATTATTGTATCAACCAAAGGAAATTCGTAGAAGAAACTAACAGGTTTCATAGACTTCTGTTATTTTCGTAGCACCAAGTGACTAATTTCAATACCAGAAGTTTCTTCTTTTTCTTGAGTTGATTTTAGAGTTCTGTACCAAACTTTATCTCAAAGTTTTGGTTGAAAGTGCATAGTAATATTCGTTATTAGTATTATCAGTGTCAGTACCTACAATTGAAGCAATCCTCTTCATACTAACTGAACGATATTATTCGCATGCTGTCATATTCTTAACCTTACTTCAATAATTCAGCACTGAAAGTAATGTTTGCATTGTATAGATTCTGAGTAAATATATCTTTTTATCATTAGTCTGAAATACTGAGTGTAAAATAATAAAAAAGGAAAAACCAACTCTTTAAGAAAAATAAATTCACAATACATTTCTTTATTTTACGATTTTTCCCTATAAAGTATTTTAACTATTTATAGAAGTTGATTTACAAATCTATTTATGATAAAAACTTTCAACTATCGATTTGATGTAATTCAAATTTTATATTGAATTAAGACTAAATTAAACTGATATGGTTAGCCACTAAAGTTGTAAAGCACTTGTAGCAAATAAATCTGTGATTAAACTTTCCAATCAGATTATATGGTTCACAGAAATCTAAAAGATTTTATGCATCCCTTTCAAATTTGACTCTTATCTGAGTCAAGAACATCTGAAATCGTTTTTCCCATGGATCAAATTAATATTAATACGTTGCACATCAATAGATTTAAAAGCCAGCAAATCGAACTCTGCCATACTATTAGAAATTTGTTTAATTTTCAAGACGGTTCTATTAAAAATAGTTAACTGAAATCTGGTTTAAAACTAGCATGCTCAAAAGATTCGCAACTGCAGCCTGTGGGGTGTGTTCATATCATTGTAAATTGCAATGGAAACAGACTGTGCTGCAAAAAAAGAAATACAGATAAGACAATAAAGTAAATGCAGGCTTCAAACAACAACCTGCTAATTAATTGATTGATTAAACAAAATTTATAGAATCCAATACAAATAGCATCAGATCATATGTCTTTGATCTCTAATGTGGATAAAATATATAAAGAGAGAGAGAATGAGCACAAGATAACAATAGAAAAGGGCCTGATGACTTAACAGAGAACAAAAATTAACTCATCAGAGCAAATCAGCAACATTTGATGGCAGCTCCTCTACAGTCACATTGTAGAACTTCTGAATATCAGACAGCATTCTGGAATCATCAGCTGTGACAAAGTTTATAGCAACTCCTTTTCTTCCAAACCGGCCACTACGGCCTATGCGGTGGAGATAGTTTTCAGGCTGGGTTGGCAGATCATAGTTTATGACCAGGGACACTTGTTGCACATCAATGCCACGGGCCAGAAGGTCGGTGGTAATGAGAACTCGAGACGAGCCGGACCGGAATTCACGCATGATGATGTCACGTGTGTTTTGGTCCATGTCACCATGGGTGGCAGAGACTGTGTGGTCATTGCTTCGCATCTTATCAGTGAGCCAGTCGACCTTGCGCCTGGTATTCACAAAAATGACACTCTGGGTGATAGCCAGAGTCTCATAAAGGTCGCATAGTGTCTCTAGCTTCCACTCTTCCTTGTCAACATTGACATAAAACTGTTTGATACCCTCCAGGGTCAGTTCATCGCGCTTTACCAAGATTCTCACTGGCTTATTCATGAACTTCCTTGTAATCTCAAGGGCTTCTGGTGGCATTGTAGCAGAGAAAACCCCAACCTGAATTTTGGATGGCAGCAGCTGGAAGATGTCATAGATCTGCAACACCAACCAACATATTCTCAATGTCATGAATGAAAATACAAAACTTTTACCTTTCTCACGGATAAGCATATTGATTGAAGAACAGAAAATTCCTGTATCCAGTCCAGATGAACAAATATTGTATTTTGTCTCATAACCCTCCCCATCTATGTCATGCATTCAAATTAAGCTAGATTGGAGGTAATAAGTGCAATATACCATATTATAGACTCCTATAGAAGATAATGAGCATAGGCCTTCACTGCATAAAGGTTTTGGACAGTAATTAATCTATTTGTGCTTTATAAACATAAGGGAATTCACACCTCAAACTTCCAGGATATTTACCAACAAAAGAAATAAGATAATCAACAAGTACATGAGAATCAAGATTGGTGCACTAATTAAATTGTGGAAAGGGGAAACTAATCAGAACAAAAACCTGATCCTTGAAACCTCGTGAAAGCATTTCATCAGCCTCATCCAAAACAAACATCTTTATGTAATCTGGGCGGAGAGACTGCCTCCGCAGCATGTCAAACACACGGCCAGGAGTGCCAACAACAGTGTGGACACCAGCTTGGAGAATGCGCTGATCCTCACGGACACTAGTTCCACCAACACATGCATGAACCTTAACACCAAGGTAATCACCAAGAGCTCGCATAACTTTCTCAATCTGCTGTGCTAGCTCCCTTGTTGGTGCCAAAACCAAAGCCTGGCACTGAACCAATCCATAATCAAGCTGCTGCAAAATTCCAGAACAGAATGTTGCTGTCTTTCCTGTTCCAGATTGAGCCTGTTGAATCACATCCAGACCCTTGCAGAAAGGAACAATTCCTCTTTGCTGGATTGCAGAAGGCCTCTCAAAACCTTAAGAACAGCAATAAAACACCATAAACACAACAATAAACTTAAAAGAATTTTAACGAAACTGCATATAACTTCAATCAATCTGCCACAAATTAATTTATTTATGCATTTAATTGAATGCTAAAGATTCTCAAAGAGCAATTGGCAAAATAACAAATATGAATAAGCACTTAAACTAAGAGGGTCAGTCTGCCAGTAGGTACCATAAGCATATATGCCTCGCAGAAGATTTTCTTGTAATCCCATTGCATCAAAGCTGTCGTAGACTTCATCATAAGAGGTAAAGAATTCTTGCCCATCAGTGGACAGCCTGTGTATTTAATTTGCAAGACAATAACAGAAATAGTACATTAATAATTAATTAATAAATAACAAAAATATTACAATACTACATGTGAAGAGTACAGTAAAGGAACTTACAATTCAGTCATCTTAGCATCATATTGGCGACCATCAAATTGTGTTCCTTCTGGAGCCAAACCTGCCATAACTGGAAAAAGCGAAACCTCTGTCAAAAAGGAAGACCATACACTCAAATAATAAGGCGAAACTGAAACAGATAACAAAGGAATAGTTGCAAAACAACACAAGAACCAGATATCATACAAATAACTAAACCACCAATACCTCCACTAGGAGTTTCTACTGGATATGTATAAAAAAAAAAAAAAA
>Ga0209389_1005412_pt1 | contig 10863 bp, 9 predicted proteins | sample CowpearedBW_FD_187526 | JGI IMG/M metagenome (GOLD analysis project Ga0209389, IMG submission 187526) | Root nodule microbial communities of legume samples collected from California, USA - Cow pea red BW (SPAdes) (version 2) | ecosystem: Host-associated > Plants > Roots > Nodule | place: USA... | reverse complement strand
TATATATATATATATACTTTTGGTAGGCTATTCTCACTCTCTTTCCCAATATTATGAATACATGATTTTTCTTATAACGTAATTCCGAAGGAAAAATATAAATTTATGATAGATATTGTTTTCTATTAAATTAATAACTTATTTTAATGTCGATAAATTAGATCATTTTAATGAAAGTCTTCCTTCATTCCAACCAAGCTAGCAAGAAACCTGATAAAGAGCTAATATTCATCATTCATATTTGTAGTATAAAGGCACATTAAGCTCAAATGTACTTGTTCACACCACCGATACATCCAAATTAAGCTCAAATGTACTCGTTGACACCACCAAAATGCATCCAAATCTGCATGACCTCGGTTAACGATAAAATCAGTCACTGTTATGAATATTTTTATTTGGTATGAAAAATCAAAGAAGATGATGTCTTAATAAAATTATGGTCGTTAAAGTGGGTCAGATCGGTGAGTTAATTTCGTTCACCAAAGAGTTAGATTAGATTAATTTTTTTTTATAAATTTAGGACAGATTAACTTTTTACCTGATCCACCAAGAATTCAGCTCACTCATATTGAATCCGTGATATGTCAGGTTGGTTCATCAAACTACTCACAGATAACGGGTCACACAATTTTTTTCACACAATTTTTTTATATTTGGGTTGGGTTGGATATTTCTTTTAGCCAATATATTAGTTGACATATACAAACCTAATATTTTTGTAATTTTGATTTGTATTTGTGATTGAACATTATTTTAGATTATATTGAAGTTGATTTATATTTTAATTATAGTTATAATTTATTTATTTTTTGACTGAATTTTTTTTTTTTAATTAAGTGAACCAGTGAGTTAATCCGTTTAACTCACTAACTCGAACCGGGTTAAATTTTTGTTTGACTCGTTTAATGAGTGAGTTGGGTTGAATTGATTTACTAAGTGAGCAATCTATGGTGAATAGATGGAACGGAGTGACCGTGTTGACAGTTCTAAATAAAATAACATTTAATAAATTAAAATTATAGTTCTTTTTAAAAGACAAGCTAACCCCAAAACCTACTTTGGTCCGACGAATTGAACAGATGAAGTAAAATAATTTGGGTTTATCTCAAATCACGTTTTATAAATTTCAACCATACTCTATTTATGTCAATATGCATTAAAAATTTTACAAAATCAGACGGTATTATACGACTGTGAAGATGTAGATTTTTTTTTTTTTTTTTTTAAAAAAAATTTTTTTTTTTTTTGTGAAAACAAGATTTTATTTTTCTTCTGACCAAGATGACGTGGAAGATTATCCCATAGCTTGGACAAAAATGTTTGATACACCAGCCAATGGCAAAGTGCAAATGAGGAGGATTCTATTTTCTTACGACTTTTGTTTATAAGTTTGATAATTTGGATGCAGATACTTTATTATCTCTATCATGCAGGCTCTGCAGGTGTATTGAGGTGTGTTTTTTACCTGGTAGGCTGCTACAATGGAAACGGATTTATTAAAACAAAAAAATATTTTAGATTATTCAAAGTTCGCATTGTGCTTCTTTTCCGTGTACTTTCTCACTTCCAACCAAAACGTCACCGCTTCACACGATCTCCTTTGCCTTTGTTCAACGTCTCCGACACCTATCCCTTAACGGAATCCCTTTTTATGAGAAAAACCTCGTCTTCCTCTCCATACCGTTTTGCCTTTCTCTTCATTGAAATTCCTCTTTGCGTTTTTAGCATTTCTTTCTTAATATATTCATTACTTTTAATATTCTTTTTCAAATTTCAAATAACATCGTCTAAACCGACGATATGCTTAATATTTAAAAAAAAATTGAACGTTGGATATATATATATATAATATAAAATATTTAACATCATTTTTACACCCAGAACAAAACGCATTCAAACTTCAAAAGCTCTTTCACTCATTATTCAAAGCAAACAAAAAAGCGCGTCTGACAGCTCAAGCTGTGATTAGCCATTTGTTTAGACCCGTAACCTACCATCTACCAAAACCTTGAACTTGGATTTCGAATTTTGACATAACTTTTTACTTTTAAGGAAAAACCTTGTATTGGAATATCGCTGGCTTCAATTTTCGTCAATTCTCTGTAGCAATAAATGATAAATTAAGGTTCACAAATAACCTTATTACTGATGTTAATTAATCGTAGGGTTTTAGTCGAATAAGAGATTTATCATAGAAGTTTGTTGCTGTAGCCAGCACATGAATGAACCACGTTGTCCTCGTCCCAATGTGACGCACGGTTCGGTGGCAATGTCACCGCTGAACCTGTCAATACATGTTGATGGTCACCGCGAGATCTACAAACAACCATGTATTATCCGAAAGATGTCGTTTACAATTGGACACTGTGGTGGATGGTTCATTTATAATGCCTCACGGTGTGTGAGAGAGACACTTGACGCAAACTACCAAAACTCTACTAGGAGAGAAGAATCTCTTCATGCTCCAACAATAAACAACATGGTGCATGCAATATTCTACTGTTTGCCGCCTATTTTTTTTCTTTCTTTAATTATTGCACTTTGTCCGCTTTCATCACAAAACATCATCACATGTAAACTACGTTTTCTTTCCCATACTAACCCAACAATACACTTTAATCCCCCATCATTTTTCCTCTTCATTTTCTTTTATGGAATAATCCATCACTAACACTTCCTTGACGTCTTCCACTCCTATTTACTATATTTATATCTTTAATAATGAAATAAAATTATCTAAAGAAATGCAACTATGATATGTATGCATTGTTTACACTCAAACCTAAAATTGTTACTAAGATTAAATACAAAAAAATCTAAAACCAATGGTGTAACAATTGTTTGTGCGTGCTTAATCTTTGATAAATCATGTACAACAGGCTTTTTCAGCAGTGTCGTAAATAAATAAATAAAAACATGAAAAAGTGGTAATACGAATATAACTATCTGACTAATTAAGCAAAGTTGAATGATAAAAAAAAATGAGGGTGGTTGGGGGATTAAAAAGACATGGTCCAGGATTTCTTATTATTTATTACTCCTTTCCATCATTCATCCCGCATCAATACCTTTCTCTTCCTCGTGCCCAATGGCGTGCACTCCTTTAGCAAAGAATGAAACAAATTAAACATTCATATATATGAGTTAAAATTAATTTGAACAGTTAACTTTTATATAATTTTGATCTTTTTTTTTTCTATAAAACTAGGATATGTACGCTGATTTTGATTTATGTGAAAAATTCAATTCATTTTTTCTTTGTAGCTTCCTTTTTACAGATCTTGAAAGGCTTTATATGTTTGTTCTAAATAATGTAGAGTGGGAGAAAGATACATGAGCAAAGATATTAAATAAACAAACTAAACGAAGTGGGAGAAAAGAGAAAGATATGCCTTAAAGTGTCTATAGGGATAATAATTTTAAGTTACCTTTGGTACGGATTTTTCTTAAAAAGTTATTTTAAATTTAGAGCTCAAAATGGAGCTTTAAAATACAAAAGAAGGGGCTATTGGTTCGTATTTGGTTTTTTAGCTTAAAAATTATTTAAAAGTTGTTTTGATCATTTTTTTTAAAAAAAGGTAGTTTCATTTATAACTAGTAATCTCGTTTATTTGAAAAGTATATTTTAAATAATCATACTGTACGAGCTACTCAAAATAAAAGCATTTTAAGAATATTTTCAAATGAGATATTTTAAGACTAAAAAATTGAATTATTTTTTGGTTAATAAAGTTTTATATAAATGATCAGAAAGATATAATATAAAAAACCATTCTGGTTCATAAAATTTAATATTTTTTAAGTTATTAAATATAAAAGATATTTCTCCCTATCTATCTAACAAAATTAGTTTGATGTTAAAAAAAATACCATATTAAATTATTGTAAACCGACAGAATGTAACATTAGTATTACCTCTTGTGTATCCAACTTAGACACCAACTCTAAAACCACCTTTGTGTCTGAAGAAAAAAACAACAAAAATTCAAAAAGCGACAAAACGTAATACTCATGATTGCAAACCTGTCCTCTGTTAAAAAGTCAACAGAAATATGTGTAAAACTAAAACAAGTTGAAAACTAAAGGTTTTGATTAGTATAAACGAGTATTTGTCTTCTCTCTTTGACAGCTTTCGTACATATATGTTTGGCATAATATATATTCAATCAGAGAGGAAAGAAATTAATAAATAAATCTAAACACAACATTTTAACGCAAAACATTATTTAAATGTATTTATCTAAAAGTGAATATTTAAGTGAAAAAGTTATTTGATTAAATTTAATATATATTCGTTTCTGAAAAGGACAGAAATATTGTTTAATAAATAAAACGCAAAACATTGATTACTTTCAAAATAGCATTTGACTAAGTTTATAAGAATACCTCAACACCATCATTTGATCAAAAAGGATCTCAGCAACACCAAATACCATTTCTAACACAGCACCTATAAAATGATTAAAAAATAAAAAGGAAATCCTTTTACAAATAAGAGACAACAGTGTAAAGGTTTGAATTTAATTCAGATTTACTTCTTTACCCAAAAAAGAGCTATAAATTTTAAATATTTTGTATGAATGTAATGATTTCAAAAAAATATACGATTTTGTAGGTTGGTTTAAAAAGATTCGTAAACTATTAAATCATAAAGTTTGAAAGAATTTTATACACCTACAAGAGCTTGAAAGATTCTATGATTAAAACGATTATTAATACACTTGTAAAAATTGAATTGTATTTTAATTGAATTCATAATTAACCGATCAAATTAGTTATGACTTGTAAAACTAAGGAAAATAGTGGACATATTCAATGTATTGACTAAAATGCACATATATTATTCTATTGTTTTTTTTGTTAAGATTTGCATTTGCTAATTGATTTTATATTTCATGGTTGAAATATGATGTATTACATTTTATTTGCTTTCATATATTACATTTTTTAGTATATGTTGTAAATCTTTAAGTGAAGTTTTAATTTTATAAATATAAGTATAATATTTTATTCTTTTAATATAACTGCTTCTCATATTATAATTCTAAATACTTAATAGTTAAAATGATGATATTTTATTGAAATTGATTTAACTCTGGTTGAAACTTTAAACTCGTGTTTTTATCGGTTTCGATTATTAAAAAGAAATATTTCAAAAACCTAATAAGATAAATAATAGCATCACTAAAAGCCAAGTATGGAAAAAAAAGTTCTTACGAATTGGAAAATCATATTCAATAACAAGAATAAAAAAAAAATTGACACAAAATTCATTAAACTTCTTATAAATAAAATAATTCCACAAACCACGATATGTTTTTGAATATAAGATTATTCATTAAAATTTTACCAATAATATAATCTACTAAAAAGCATATAATTTAAATAAGAGATAGTTTGTTTTAGTATGTTAGCATCTCAATTTAACACCACCAAATTTTATTTTATTTTAAATAATTCTTGAATTTTTAAATATCGTAGATTTTTTTTAATGTTTAAATATTTGGATTGAATATGACGTTATTTATTTATAAAAAAAGATTCGTTAAAATATGCTGAAATCAGATAAATATATTCCTTGAATACAGGTTAATAATATTATTTTATTTCATATTGATATAATCATTTTTAACACAACGAGTGATGTAAAATAAATTAAAATGTGATAAATCTTCAGTGGATTTCATATGTTTTTTTTTAAATTTTAATTTTGTTTTATAAATTTTAATATTCTAAATTTAATTTTTAATAAATTATTTTTATTTGTTAAATATTTAAAACTTTTATATTTCGAATTTAATCATATAAACTTTTTATTAATTGAATAACAATGTTTAATAACGATATTTGTTATAAAAAAAAATAAAAAGTTACATCACTTTGTTTAACCCATAAAAACAAACAAACAAGCGAGATCTCTTAATAAATGCAACCATATCATCCCGTAAATGGAATAATAAAACAGTAAGAACTCCATTAAAAACATAAAAAAGTTAGTGACAGTAATTTAATAAGGTACAAAAGCCTACGGGAGAAATTACATAGAAAATAGAAGAAGCAATAACTGTGACAACAAAGAGAAGAGGCACGTGTTACTTTTTTCCGTGAAACCCTGTCGGTTGCTCTTAGCAGACTGTATAATCCATGGGACACGTGTCACTCTAGAAATAAACCCATTCCCCATCCCTACATACCTTCGTCATCATCATCACCATCATAATAGAACCAAGCTTTTAAACCCAACCACACTTTCCACCCTCACACTCCTCCACGCAACCCCACTTTTCCGGTCTTAATTCGCCGGAATTCCCGTTCTCCACTGTTCTCTCACTCTATCTCATGCTTCCCAAATCAATTCATCCCTCACTGGAACCTCAACCCAAAACACTTCATACAAAACCCACCCTCACTTCTTCCATCACCTCCCTCCTCAAACCCCTTTTCTCCCCCCAAATCCCTCGTTCATGGATATTCTTCACTGTCCTCTTCATCCAGATCCTCCTCCTCTGCAACCTCCGCATCTTCTCCTCCTCAATCCCCTCTCCTCTCCCCGCCCCCATCGTCCACCACTCTTCCCATGCCCTAGACCAATGCGGCTCCGGCAAGGTCTTCGTCTACGACCTCCCCCAAACATTCAACTACGAAATCCTCCAGAATTGCGACAACCTCAACCCCTGGGGCTCCCGCTGCAACTCCCTCTCTAACAACGGATTCGGCCTGAACGCCGCCGCGCTGGCCGGAATCGTTCCTGAGGATCTCCTCCCGGCGTGGCACTGGACCGACCAGTTCGTCACTGAAGTCATCTTCCACAACAGATTATTAAATCACAGGTGCAGGGTTAAGGAGCCGGAATCCGCTACGGCATTCTACATACCGTTCTACGCTGGACTGGCGGTTGGGAAGTACCTGTGGCTCAACTCCACAGCTGATGAACGCGATCGCCACTGCGACATGATGCTGCGCTGGGTCATGGACCAACCATATTTTAAAAGATCAAACGGTTGGGATCATTTTATTACCATGGGGCGCATCACATGGGATTTTCGCCGCTCTACGGACCACGATTGGGGTTCTAGCTGCATCTACAAGCCTGGGATAAGAAACGTCACGCGCCTTCTCATAGAGCGCAATCCTTGGGACTATTTCGACGTCGGCGTTCCCTACCCCACCGGATTCCATCCGCGCTCTAAATCCGACGTCACGCGCTGGCAGAACTTTGTCCAGGAGCGCCAACGCAACGCGCTCTTCTGCTTCGCCGGCGCCCCTCGACGCGCGTTCCGCCAAGACTTCCGCGGGATTCTGCTGAGCCAATGCCGCGACGCGGGCGAGTCGTGCCGCACCGTGAACTGCACTGGGACGCGGTGCTCCAACGGCACGTCGGCGATTCTCGAAACGTTTCTGGACTCTGAATTCTGCTTACAGCCGAGAGGGGACAGCTTCACACGCAGGTCCATTTTCGACTGCATGGTGGCCGGTTCGATTCCGGTTTTCTTCTGGCGGCGAAGCGCGTACCTGCAGTACGAGTTGTTCTTGCCGAATGAACCGGGAAGTTACTCGGTTTACATAGACCGGAACGCAGTAAAGAATGGAACCGTAACCGTGAAAAACGTGCTGGAGAAGTTCAGCAGGGAGGAAGTGCGGCAAATGAGGGAGAAAGTGATTGAGTACATTCCGAGGTTGATTTACGCCAACACGAAAGATGGATTAGAGGATATGAAGGACGCGTTCGATGTTGCCATCGAAGGTGTGCTCAAAAGGTTCAAGGAACAGGAACAACCGGAGTTTCAGAAGTGGAAATAGCGGCAAAACAATACTTCCTTCCTTAGATTTAGAAAAACTATAAATAAATAAAAAATACTGTATGTTTGATTCAGGTGAATTCGGTAGATTAGAGTTATATTTTTTTATAGATGCACACTGCGATGTACTATATTGATATTGCTTTACTCGATGAATTATGTATTTATACGAAGGAAATATATTTACATCTGGAGTTTCGACATGATGGTTGCTAATCCGTACCATATGCTGTTATGTAATTCTCGCAGAACGATCAAATGAAATGCTGCACTGCTTGTTACTGATTCAGGATTGGTGATCATGCTGAAAAATATTACTCTGACCTGGGCCTGCTGCTTCAGGTTTTCTTCTGTTTTTCTGGAGTAATCATGAGGTGGAGGAAACTGACACGATATCGCAGAAAAAAAAAACATTATTAAAACAACTTCGTGGTCTCCATGGATGTATTATTATCTACGTCTCTGTGATTTTTGTGAGCAAGAACATACATGTGCTTGACAATAATAGTAAACTCACCACTCATAAACTTCTGTCTGCTGCGTGCTTTCTGTAAATCATTTAGTATCATCGATTGCAATGATTTTTGTGAGCAAAGAACACTGCATGTGTACATGCGGAACAGTGCACGAACAAGAACAATTTGCGCAGTTGCATCAATTTCACCATGTACAGATGAGCAAATCGTACAAAGAGCTCCAAGGGAAAAAATATGTACATCCGTCGGCCACTCAGTTGATAAGTGCTGGTGTGCTGTGTTGTGTGTGAGTTGAGAGAAACCCACTCATGTTTCCCCCTTTTAACCATTTTACTGTTGTAGTTTGCTTTGATCGTATAGAAGGGATGGATACGGCAACAAATTAGCCACAAAACGTTAAATTTGTACCCTCTTCCGATGCAAAAGTTATTACAAAATTGGGGACAATATTTAATTTCTGCAATGGCCCTGTGGGCCTTCAAAGGGACAACTGAGCATAGAGATGGGTGGACGTGGAAAACTGCTACTTAAGGTGTATGAATAAAGCACTTTTAATGTGAAAAAAAAAAAAAGAATAATGCACAGTTAAATGTTGTACAGGACTCATTTGTTGAAGACCTTTGGGATTTCTAAAGTTCAAAAAAATCAATCAAAAGGAATTTCCAAATTTTTTTCTATTATTTCCGTGTTACCCTTTTAGGACAATGGCGTCGTTACACTGAAAAAAAATAAAAAAACATGGCACATTCAAGCGAAAGCTAAGCAATCGCCGCTTTGAAAGCGACATGTCCTTATTACTGTTTCACTATTTTCCTCCAAACAGACATGGGCTAAGTTTATACTGTCATGATTTCGTTTTCCAGCGAATTAATAGATGATTAAGTCTAATATGAGATTAGTCTTTCCTAATGTAATAAAGGTTTAAATTTCGTAAGATGTGTTTATGTCTAGTGATAAACTCAAATGGATGAAACCTAGGCCCAGCCCAATCCAAAAACACGCTAGCCACGCCCCATGATCTCTCATCACACATTTCAGTAAGTTTCTTTTCCCTAACTCCGTTCTATTTGTTTACTTCATCTTCTTCTCTATGCACGCACGGACACCACGAACCACGACACCAGACGAGCTTCTTCTTCTTCGCCACCATCACGCACACGACTGTGACGGTTATGTCCCCAGACGCGACACGCATATATAGTCTACTTTTCGTAAACCCTAGGTGCGCCGGGGACTATTTTTAACATTTGCCCTTATCTTTTTTTCGAAACTGCATCGATTATTTCGTTTACATCCATTTCCTTATTCCGTAGAACGAATTACTTTTTTTAAAATTGGACCTACCCTGATTTCCTTCGTTATCTGTACTGTAGATTTGTTATGAAGTAATTGTTACAGTTGCAATGCTGATGATTATTAGAATTGGAATTTATGCATTCTTACGAACGTTTTATGAATGATCTTGGTTTCCTTCGAGTACACTTTGGAAAAGAGGAGTTATAGCGCATGGACTTCCCGTTCGATGCGTAATGGTTATTGAAAGTCCATTAAAAATATATAAAGGTGGAAACTCATTATATATAATGGTGAAAATTGAATAAATGACACTGAACCCATAGCTGCTTTAGAGTAAGGGATCATATATTAAAGAAAGAATTAGTCATGCAATGCAATGATTACCTACAAGAAACATCTCATAGTTGAATTCATGATTCGTGTCTTCTGATGCTGATTGTTGCTTCTATTGTATTTGGATTTCTCATGGAAAGGAAAGTAATCTAAATTTGTGAATTTCGTATAAATTATACTGTTTAAAGAAGTGTAATAAGTGATTTAACCTGTGTGATTTGAAAGAAATTGTTTAATTTTGAACTTATCTTGTGTTACAAGTTAACCAAATGCTACGTGTTTATTTCCATTTTTTCTGAATTGAATTTGCTAAAACGACCTTGTTATTTTTTTCATTTTTTAAAACTGATGGGCAGGACTATAAGCTATTATGAAGCATTTGTGCAACGCAGCCTGTGCGGATCTTACAGGTACACACATTCTCACTTCTACAACTCATACTATATAACTAGCAAGGAAAATTGTCTTACAAATTTGAAATGATAATATCAAGCTTCTATGGAATTGATTAGTTTAGTCATGATAGATGTTTCAATCGAGGAGATTTTAGAATCCGATAAAAAAATGATGATAGAGTTCTACTTTTGAAACTTATTTTTCAATGATGACCTAGATGAATAAATTAGAAAACATTTTTATACGGGGTTCGTGAACATAAATTAGATACAAATCACTTAATCATAGTGTCCCAGATGGAAAACCATCTCCTTGATGATATGTTATACCAAGAAGATGTACAGTTGCGCTTCTATCGATTTAATTATATTGTATTATTTTAAAAATCTGACTAACTTTGAACCTTTGAAAATAGTTAAATGAAGTTGAAAAACACTCACATATTATGGAAAAAAGTAAACTATTTAGCCTGAATTAATCCAATAAAAGTAAACAAACATACATAAATGTAAAAATAAAGTTATCCGTCTTAAGAAAGAAACACTCGAGCAAAGTTCTAA
>Ga0209389_1005409_pt1 | contig 10865 bp, 17 predicted proteins | sample CowpearedBW_FD_187526 | JGI IMG/M metagenome (GOLD analysis project Ga0209389, IMG submission 187526) | Root nodule microbial communities of legume samples collected from California, USA - Cow pea red BW (SPAdes) (version 2) | ecosystem: Host-associated > Plants > Roots > Nodule | place: USA... | reverse complement strand
AGTTCGCAAATCTTGAAGCCATGGAAGAAACCAAGGATCCTCCTATCAGGATTATGAAATTTGTCTCTGAAGAGCAAGTAAACCACCACTCTAAGTCTCAGGCTCTTCTTCAATCTCGAATACACGATTTGTGCATGATTATTGAAGTTTTCATCAGCAATTATTGATTTCTTGTATCGTTGTTCAATATACTGTGTTGGAACAGTTGGTTGAAGCGAAAAGAACAAGGGGTGAACGAGTTGAGGACGGCACTGCCCAGAGAGATAGACCTCTCTACGATGTTCGTTTTCTCATTTCTTGTTAAGCAAAATTTGCATTGTAATTCTCAGTAAGGAATTGAGTTAGGGTTTTCTGAGAAAATGCGTAGAATTGATTGTGAGGGAATTACTGACTCGTGAAGCTTTGAAGTGCAGATTCTGAAGGAGAACAAGGATAAAAAGGATGCAGAATTCAATGAAAGGTTCAAGCACAGTGAGTATTCAACCATCTTTCTGTGATTTGTAATCATGATATTTGGCCTTCACCTTTGGACCTAGGAGTACCAAGGAACTTTTTACTTTTTATTTTTTTACAGTAAATGAATTTGATATTGTGTTGTGATGCGAACTGCCAAGGCAGCTTGTGAGACGGAACCTGTTAATTCTTCCATGTTTATTTGGTGTTGGTCCTTTTGAGACGAGCATAGTTTGTTTGAGTTATGTTATGTTCAGAGTTTTGTTGGTAGGTATCCTGGTTTGAATTTTACCTGTCTAATTATCACAGGACCACCTAAAGCTTTAGACGAAGATGAAACTGAGTTTCTCGATAATTATGAAGCAGTGAGTTCTGGATCTCTTTCTACAGGTTTTGTTTCATGAATTTTTCATATCATGGGTCCCGGAAGTGTAAACCATAGTATTTTAGATATGTGTGTTCTTTGCCTCAATGGTGGTAAGACATCAGGCAAGACAGCTATTTTATATAGTTTGGAAACAATTTGATGACATTTAACATCATGGAGAACAAAAGAGATGCATGAACAAGTTGTAGCAAAGTTTATTCTAGCGATTGTTCTTGTTTGTAATATAAATTTTCATCCGCCATTCAGACAAGACGAGAATATGAACGGCAAGTGGCAGATGAGGAAGCCCAACAAATCCGAAGCTTTCAGGTTAAGTCATTACAGTTACTGTATGAGAAAGTTGCTTTTAAATTTATTTAAATTGAAAATGCAAGTTCCTTGTACTTTTTATTTGATTTTCTCTTTATTTGATACACTTGCCCTTGCTTAAGTGTAAACATGTGCCTATTATTTGGTCAATGTTTCTAACCATGTTGCTCTTGTATGTTGATTTCAGGCAGCAGTGGCAGCACAGTCCAACATTGTGCATGAAATTAAGGAAAACAACCCTTTACCTGTCGTCCAGGTTAGTTGGTGACTTTCATGTGTTGCTACCATTTTTTGTGAGGGTTTGATAATACTGTTTCATTTCCACGCAATAATGTTGCAACTGATTTCCTGATTCCTACAATAACATATTTACACAATAGACCAATATTGAGCTCTATCATATACTGAAGAAGTTCTTTGAACGATAGACTACTCAGGAGGCGATGACCTCGATAGGTTGAAGAAGAAAAAATACTATTAATAGAGGGACTTATTTGTAAAAAAAAGAATAATGATGGGTTACACTTGCTCAAGAAATTGTTTGGGGACACACTGTTATAGTAGGATTAAAAGCCCGAGAAATCATAATTTGATTGTTATGAAATCACATTGATAGCCTCTACTCGTTTTTTAGCTCGTCTAAGAGCTAGATTTGCTTCAATTTGTTCTTCAGCTTGTCTTTCAATTGCCAATCTTTGAAGAGGTATTTAATTTATTAGTTTTATTGCAACAATTTATTCAGTTTTGAAAAACTAAAATAAAAATCATGCGTGTTGCAGATGTTGCTATTTTCATGCTTTTCACCACCCTGTTTTCTCTCGCAGGAACAAAAATCTGCTGTAAAGAAGAATCCAGTCTCTCGTCCATTAGGCATGATTATAAAAGTCAAACCCCAAGCTAAAAAAGCCAGATTGGATGAAGAAAATACTGAGGAAATTTCAAAAGCAGGAAACACTCCTCCGAATGATAAGAGTAAGTCTTTGGAACCAGTACAGGCATTGAATAGCGAAGCTAACAAGTCGCGTGAAGTTGCCCTAACTGGCCTTGTTTCATACAGTGACGAAAGTGACGACGACCTGTAATTTGATACATATATTCAAAGATTTTTCGTGATTTATCTTTTCGTATGTGGTCTTTATTTTCCTTTTTATAGCCCTCATGCATATTTTTAGTACGACGGAAACCACCACTAGAGTGGCACCTAAAGCCTAGAACGTAATGACCTCGGAATTACTTATCTGCTGCATTCATTTCTTTTTCTGATTATTTTACACTTCAAACAAAAATATCAATAAGTTTAATAATAAAAAAGGAAAAATGGAGGAAATATGATGTTTCCAATACAAGTGATGTTGAATTCAGTTATTCTAATACGAGTGAAATTGAATCCAATTGTTTTAATTGACGCTTTCTCAGTTTATATGACCTAAAGCTACCTTGACTTTATGAATTGAACGACCTGACTATTTATACTACTCCCTCAATTTGAAAATAACTGATATGAGACTTTTTTACACCGAACGATAATAAATAAATTATTAATTGAAATAGTTTAATTAAAATATCTTTACTCTCAATGATTGTATTATTTGTAAGTTTTAAAACTATAGAGGTTAATAGGTGTGGTTGGAAAAAATCGATAGATTTTTCAACTGACAAGTATTGAAACAAGACTAGTTCACCACTGTCAACAGACAAAATTTGATAGCCAGTCGCCAAAATGACAAATTCACTTGTTTATCATGTATTACGTTCTTACTAGTAAAAGTTGTTATATCTCCAACAAGCTGTTATGTTTACGTACAATTTCGTCCTTTTCTACTTCTTGACTGTCAATTCATTCCTGTTCATTTGCACTAACAAAGAAAAGGAGTGGCTTTTTTCTACGGAAAGGGAAGCTAATATATGTTTATTTCCACCACTTTTATTGAACTTCACAAGACTAATGTGGAAAGAAGGAGAACCTTTCCGGAAAAGTGAAAGAAGAAATATCATGGTGTTGTAGAACTTGTATGAAGTTGGACCAAGGAAGCATAAAACCCATCCTTGATGTTAACAAGCGTTTCATGTCTTCCTTTCTCCACTATAATGCCATTTTTTACCACTGCAATCACATCTGCATTTTTTATTGTGGATAAACGATGAGCCACAACCAAAGTGGTCCTGCTCACCATCACTTTATCTAAGGCATCTTGAACAACTCTCTCTGACTCAGCGTCTAGTGCACTTGTGGCCTCATCAAGTAGCACAATCTTTGGACTTTTAATCATAGCACGTGCAATGGCCACCCTTTGCTTCTGCCCACCAGACAGTTGGATTCCCCTTTCTCCCACTACTGTATCATAACCCTTTTAACAGGAAAAACACAAAACACACATGTTAAACGCTAACCACATCTGGCTATGTCAACAGTTCACTGAAGACGACAACACTTGAAATGAAACTTTAGTAGCTAAAAGACAATAATGAGGCTCACAAAAATACATAGTAGTGGTTTTAGGTTTTACCTGTTGTAAGCCACTAATAAAGCCATGTGCATTGGCCAATTTCGCAGCGGTTATGACTTCTGCTTCATTAGCGTTACCTTCCTTTCCATATGCAACATTGGCACGGATGGTGTCATTGAACAAAACTGGCTCTTGGCTTACAAGTCCCATTTGCTGCCTTAACCACCTGAGTTTTAAATTCTGAATTTCTACCCCATCAATTGTAATTTGACCAGAATCAGGATCATAGAATCTCTGTAACAACGCAATCACCGTGGATTTTCCACTCCCACTTTCACCAACAATAGCCAAAGTCTGGAACATCAAACAATAAGATGCAACATGCATTTTCAGATGCTTGGTGAAGCCAAATTGAGTTTAATATAACAACAAACAAATACTATCATTAACCTTTACCTTGCCTGAATGGATGGTCAAGTTTAAGTCTCGAAAAATTTGTATATCTGGCCTTGATGGATACCTAAAACTTACATGACGAATCTGTATTTCTCCTTTTACATTATCCAGTGTGCTACCGACCTCATCACTAGGGTCTATCTTCGATTTCCTGTCAATTATTCCAAATATGGAAGCAGTTGCTATCTTGGCTTTGTTAGAATCAGGAGCAAGGGAGCTTGATTGGGAAATTCCAACCGATGACATAGTTAAAGCAAAGAAAACCTGCAAAACATTTCACGAAGAAAATGTAACATTTCGTCACCTCAATTAATGTTGGACAAATGTTAAAAAGTTGTTAGTACCAGAAAAACATCTGTGAATGATGCCTTGCCAGCTTCCACAAGTCTGGCTCCAGCATAGAAATTGGTTGCATAGACACTGAAGAGCAAGAAAAATGAAAGACCAAAACTTGTTCCACTTATCAAGCCTTGTCGAATCCCTGTTTTCATGGGACCTTCACATTTTTGCCTGTATAGTTCCATAACTTTCTCCTCTGCACAGAAAGAAGCTACTGTTCTTATGCTTCCAACTGCATCATTAGCAACTTGGCTTGCTTCCTCATACATCATCTGCAATACTTACACTCAGTTAAAAAATCTAAATAAAGCAATTATTAAAGTAGCATTGTATAAACATGGAAAATTACTTCACCTTTGCATCTGTGCTGGATCCCTTCATGAATTTCATTTGGATATAGCCATTCATTCCAATAAGGGGAACCAAAACAAGAACAATAAACGCTAATTGCCAGCTCGCAACAAAAGCAATGATCACACCTGTCAATGCTGTGGCTATATTTTGAACCAATAGTCCTAGAGCATCACCAACAAGGGCGCGCACTGATGCAGCATCTGCTGAGAGCCTTGCACCAATTGCACCACTAGAGTGCTCAGGCTCATCAAACCACCCAACTTCCATGTTGATCACCTTCTCAAAACAAATGAGCCTGATTCGTCGGATTAACTTAGTACCAGCCACAGAGAAAAAGTAACTTCTGGCTGGAATTGCTATTAAAGATGCAATTCCAAGGCTCACAAACATGAGTGCCCAAAACTGGGAATCCGTTTTCATCTCAGGAAAAGGCTTAAAAAATGTTTTGATAATTCTGGAGAGCAACACGCCAAATATTGGATATATAACACCATTTGCTACTGCAGCTACACATCCAATCAGAAGCACTGGAATCTCGGACTTATTGAGGGAAGCAAGGCGCCAGAGTGAAATTTCTGGCGATTTTTCTTGAGGCTGTGAGTTTTCAAGGCCTGGATCAGGGATGCTAATTGCTGTAGGCAAACCAAATGAAACTGAAAAGGAGTGGCGGCTACTGTTCCCCACAGATGATCCTGATCTTCGAAATGACAGCCTTTGACTCAACTTTTTAAAGGATTCCGAGGAAAGTTCCCTCTTGTTGTGGCTGTCTCTTGTTTCTTCTGGTGCCTGGTTTCCTTCTTGTAAACGTATAAGTTGAGAGTATGCTCCCTCAGGATCCTTGGTTAATTCTTCGTGTCTTCCTGAATAATAACCACAAATTATAGAGAGATATGCAGAAAAACAAAAGTGTGATAATTTAAAACCCAATTTCTATCTGCAGCTTGGTCATGTTCTAGGATCGGTCTTGATACTAAAGGATTCCTTATATTTCTTCTATAATCATCATCCCTATAGTAGTTACTTTGTTTCATATATATGGTGATGATAACAATGATAAGATATTAAACAGTTTTTCAATGAAAGAAAGCAAGTCTTGGCTAGACTTGTTTCGTACCTTGTTCAACCATTTTCCCTCTATGAATTACTGCAATCATATCAGCATTTCTCACCGTTCTCAGGCGATGTGCGACAATGACAGTAGTTCTGTTGACCATGATTCTGTCTAGAGCTTCTTGCACTATTCTTTCTGACTCCGCGTCAAGTGCACTTGTTGCTTCATCTAAAAGTAAAATTCTTGGATCTTTCAGAATTGCTCTTGCAATTGCAATGCGCTGCTTCTGTCCACCGGATAATTGAGTTCCATTCTCACCAACCATTGTGTCCAATCCCTGAACAAAGAAATTAAAAAACGTAAATGTAACATATCAAATTGCAGGATCACAGATCATAAAATAACTTTGAAATAGTAGAAATGGCTAGAATCTAAAACCCGTGGCAGTTTGTCAATGAATTTAGCAGCATTTGCAAGTTCAGCTGCACCTCTTATCTCTTCAACTGTTGCTCCATCTTTTCCATACGCAATATTATCCTTAATGCTAGATGCAAATAACACTGGCTCCTGACTGACAAGGCCAATTTTTCCTCTGATCCACCTGAGCTCAAATTCTTTCACATTAGTGCCATCGATAAGAACTTCACCAGCCTGTGGATCGTAGAATCTTTCAATTAAACTGATAACTGTAGATTTCCCACTTCCACTTTGTCCTACTAAAGCTGCTGTGGTGCCACTAGCTATATGAAGAGAGAATCCATTGAATATCAACTCCTCAGGTCTCGCGGGATAGCTGAAATAAACATCCCTCAAATGGATTTCACCATGAATATCCTCTAGCCTTTTTCCATTTGTGTCATAAGCATCTATCTCTGGCTTTCTCTCTATTGTCTGAAACATTTTATAAGCTGCTGCTTGACCTTCAGCAAAAGCATTCATAGAAGGAGATGCCTGACCCAGAGACCTGGGACACATATACCAGTATAAAATTTTATGCAAATGAGTTGAGGCATGCATGAAATATATTATATATAAAGGTAGAGATCTACTTACATGGAAGCATTTAACACAGCAACAAACACATTAACCACCGCACCCGCACCATATCCTCTTTCCATTATCATTTTTGCGCCAAACCATACAGACAAGCCATAACCACAGAACATTACGAACAAAACCATGGCAAAACCTATTCCACCTACTAAACCTTCATGAACTCCTGATTTATAAGCATCTGCAAGAAATTTCTTGTAAGTGGACACTGCTTGCTTTTCCCCTGTAAAGGATGCAACCTGAAAGTATACACAGTTAAACAAAATAATGAATATCATAGCACTGCCAGAGATAAGCATCATGAGAAGTTACAGAATTTCGTAGAGAAACTTCAGACTCAACAACATACAGTTCTTATTGAACCTATTGTTTCTTCAACTACTTGTGAAGCTTTCGCATACGCGTTTTGGCCTCTGCTTGCCATCATTCCTATGATAAGGGCCATAGCAGCGGCAGCAGCAGCAACAAGCGGAACAACGGATAACATGACAACAGTTAGAAGCCACCCTTTGATAAATGCAATCACAAAGCCCCCAAAAAAGGTTGCTACTAGCTGCAGAAATCTCCCAACCTATTTAAGCAACAAGGACTTCAGTAAATGACCACCATAAAAAGAGCAGCATCAAATCAACAAAATTTGAGGTAGCTTTCACTCCTACTTTACAATCAACTGCTTTGAGCAATTGTTGCAACATATAGTTGTAGTACTAATACCTTCTCACCCATAGCATCTTGTATGAGAACAGTGTCACCTGACATTCTCCCTATCACCTCTCCAGTGTTAGTTTCCTTATCAAAGAAAGCAATATCCTGTCTTAGTATAGCTTTCAAATACAAGCCCCTTATTCTTGTAGCCTGTCTTTCCCCTGTGACCGTCCAGCAAGTCACCTCTGAAAAACGAAAATTGTTGTTTCAGCTCAGTGTCTATTTTTTTTGTTTTCATGTAAACAGATTATAAGATATTGAGGTAACAAAAACTGCAATGATCTTAACTAACATGATATACTTACGGAGGAAAGCAGCCACGCCGGTACCTATTCCTAAGTACACAAATCTCAAGCAAACCTGCAATTTTGACAAGTGACCAAATATATTGTTAATAAAGTTATTTCATATGTGATATCAGGACTCTCTCACCCATAAATTCATGAAATAAACCCAAGGTAATTTATCTATACCAAGTTCATTTTAGTAGTAAGAATTGTAGTACATCACTAAGTTGAGTTGGTTCAAAGATTTCACCTTGGAAACTTGTTTGACAACGTTGGGGCTAAACTGGTTATTGCCAAAACTATCAATGAGTTCCCCGAAAAGAAATGCCATGAGAGGCATCCCAAGGCCATTTCCAATGGCTCCAATGGTGCCAACAACCATCAAAATGATGTCAGTGGAGTCTGCAAATAAGAACAGCCTGTGATATGGAACCCTTTCAGCCTTTGCCTTTTGTTGTCTCTTTTCTTTCTTTTCCCCGTTTGTGGTGCTCTCTGGTGCCGTTGTCTCATCATGTTTAAGCTCTTCATCATGCAGGACATCATTCCCCTGCCTCATCATATCAGACATCAGTGACTGCTATACACTCCACCTGTGGAACAAAGTTGTGATACAAAATGATTAACAACAACTCAGAAAGTTTAGCCACCCCAAAAGGGTCCTATCACACACCTCCAAGTCAAGGACAAAAAACTCTGAAAGCAGTAATAAAAAGTTGCAGAACCACAGTGAGGTTGGAGCTCAGCTAAAAAGCTCAGTGAAAAGATTTTGTCGACCAAGTTCTCGTGCGGTTGTCCTTTTAAAGCTTCACATTAAGCTCCGGGACCCAGTAAGATATTTTACAACAATTATGAAACTGTAAACACTGAGAAACGTAGAGCACCAAAAAGCATATAGAAAAATTGCAATGCGTGTTTTCCGAAAGTGCGCAAAGCGAAGGTTGATGAAGCGTCCACGTCCATACCATGAACACTTGCAGTGGGCCTATCCCACTGTAATTCATAACACGACATTTTTTTTTAGACAATAACGTCTTGTGTTCATAAATTCGTATCAAAATTCTGCAAAACTACATTCTTCGTTGAAGTTGCTGATTTTCTTAGAACAGTTGAATGGTCCAGGCAGTTAAAAAAACTTCATCTCGTGACCAACCACCACAGAAAGAAAGAAAACAAAGGAAAATGAAGGAAACGACCATTCACCGGATAAAACTTAGATTAAGCTTTGTTTAGTGATGTTCTTTCATCTCATCAGATTAATAAATACACCACTCTCAAAATAACAACAATAATTTAATTAAGACGTGTTTAGATAGTGAAATTGGATTATTCTAATGATCATTTTTTACAATTATATATAAGATAACTAATTAACTATTATTACAATCGAAAATCAGTATTTTTAAGCTGGTTTGTTACAAGTTTGTGTCAAAATAATTAATTTCGTTTGGATATAATAAAAAAAAATCAGTTTTTATGATGAAACTAAAACAAATAAATTAGTAACAAAAATAACTATAGTTAACAATTTTTCAGAAAAACAACTTATTTTTCCGTAAAAGGAGCATAAAAATAACTTCTTCTAAGATGTTCTTATATAGAAGATAATCTTTTAGTCAAATTATATAATAATCATCTAATAACTCACATAATTAATATACTGAACTTTTAAAATGAATACTGTAAAGGCCATACTCAAGAAGTTTTTCAAATAATCGATAATACAAGAACTATTTCGTCAAGGAAAAGAAAATGATATTTTGAAAAGGTCAGACTTGAAAAAAAAAATTATCTTCTTCACAGAATTTGAATACCAGCAACGTTGCATGACATAAAAACTACTCTTAACATGAGCAATATAAAACCTGTGTACCAGAAAAGCAGAAACAATACTAGGGGTTGTCTGATCGTTCATTCAACAAAAGAGAATGCAAAGAAAACGAAAGAAAGATTGTCATTCCTAATTGAGAAAGATTGAAAATGGTACCCTCAACTTCTGAAAGTCTGAAACCAGATCCTGGTATTTCACTGAGTACGAGGATAAATAACTCTGTTATTGTTTCTGTAGATTTCTGTGCTATACCGTGTGTGCTTATCAGCAGCAGGTGCGTAATATAGTGTATGATCACGAGTGGTTATAACAATACAAAAATATGTAAGAAGTATATATAAATAAATACGAGATCAGTGGGCTCATTGTTATGGTTTGTTAAACATTTACTTTCCATGATATTTCAATGCTGCTTATATTCAGGAAGTTTGTTTGTTTTTTTATATATTTTAGTTTGATTTGTAAGGAATATTGCGAAAGTTATTAAAGTGATATTATTGTTTTTTCTATTTAGTTGCGTCCAAACACAAATCTTGTTAAAAAAATTGTTGTTTTATATTATAACTATTTAACATATTTTGTTAAAACCAAAGTCCGGAAATTCAACCCGTCTATTTGTAAGTTTATTAATATGGATTTATTTTTCTTGCAAAAAGCAAATTACCTTTTAAGTAAGGTAAATAATTTATTGCATCTAATCAGTTATGTAATTTACTTTGTTGTTAGCTTAGTGAATAGTCATAATTAGTATTAATTGGTGTATAGGTAAGTCTTAATAAAAAACGTGATAATGTTTTAGTCAGGATAGAAAAATTATAATAGATTTTAAATGTTTTAGTCATGATAGAAAATTTATAATAGATTTTAAATGTTTTAATCATGGTATATCAATTGTGATGCTGATCAAACAAAAAAAAAATCAATGGTGATACTATTAAGTTCTATGATTTGCCTGCATTTTATACCTTTTTGAAATTTGATTAAAAAAATATGTTTATAAGTAATATTAATAATTTCTAAGTACAACTTTGATTATTCTGTTTCATTATTCTGATAAAGGACAAATATGTTTATAAGTTTTAAACTTGGACATAGTTGGAATTTATATCTGTGTCAAAATTTGATACATTTTGATCTCAAATTTTAAAAATAAATTGGTATAATTATTTTTAACATAACGTTTTTTTTTTTTTTT
>Ga0209389_1005407_pt1 | contig 10868 bp, 3 predicted proteins | sample CowpearedBW_FD_187526 | JGI IMG/M metagenome (GOLD analysis project Ga0209389, IMG submission 187526) | Root nodule microbial communities of legume samples collected from California, USA - Cow pea red BW (SPAdes) (version 2) | ecosystem: Host-associated > Plants > Roots > Nodule | place: USA... | reverse complement strand
ATATATATATATATATATATATATATATATATATATATATATAAAATATATTGTTATTCTACAAATATTGTTTTTTAAACTAAACTACATTACTTATTCTTATCTTTATGGTTTTTGTTTCTTAATAGAATTATATTTGGAATCAAGGTTTTGTGAATACAAAAAATGAAAACAAACTTCTCTGAATATTATTAATTAGATTTTCAATAAAAACATATCATTAATCAAATGGATGATTCCATAATTTATGACAAATTTTGTTTACATTTTATGGTAAAGATTATAAAGGTCGTCGGTGTTACATAAACACATTTAATTGATTGAGAGGTTAGAAATTTCGACCGTGATATTAATTAAGTTCATTTTTCTAACAAAAGATCATAGATTTATTGATATATGATGTGTTTTTGGAAAAGAAAACAAACTGTGTTATAGTCGGCGGAGAAGTATGCGACGTGGAAGTGGTTGAACATAATGAACCGAAATCCAGAGTGAAAGGCCAAAGAGCGATGCGCAAGGTTGTTTGGTTGTTCTCTCCACCACACAAACAAAATGTCTTTGTCTTTCTCTCTCACTGTAAGTTCCCTTTATCTCTCTACCAGAGTCTATTACTGCAAATAAATTGGAAATTATGAGTAAACGAAGAATCAGAAACTGGACAAAATTGAAATAGAGAACCATTTTCCCGGTAATTTGGATCACTATTGCAAGGAGGGTTTTCTAGAAACATGGTTAATGATACTAGCATTCCCTGTCCTTCAAATTGTTACTCATTTGACTATAGATTCCGAAACATAGTTATTGATGTAACTAACAATGTTTTTTTTGTTTTTTATCTAAATGAACAGTCTTTTGGGGTTGTGAGGAAAGTGTTGGGGAGTCTTATAACAGGCAAGTATGCTTCCCTTGCATTCAAGCTTTTTCTGTTGCACTCACACACAAACTCTTAATTTGAGTTATTCCTCACAGTAGTGGCTTATTTGACTCGCTAATATGGCATTGTGTTTCTGCAAATTATTTCATCTTAATAGATATTGTTAAACCAATGGGTGGAAATTGGCACTTAGCAAGAAGAGGAGAAAGACTTGTATCATTTAAAGGTAGTGTGAGACTTGTACATACAACGTGCCGAATCTCTGTCCCTAGGACCTTCCCAAGAAATGAAGAAAAGGCCTTGTCTAATATCTCAAGGGATAAGAAGACAGTTCCAGAAGCAGATCCTCCCAGTATCAAAGATGTTCATCTTTTGTATGAATTTTTGGACCAGAGGTTAATTTTCTTAATCTGTCTTTTTACGGGTTAGAACATTAGATCCCTCCATACAGTCTATATGTAATAATAACAGTACTTTGATAGTTTTCATTTTGTAAATTTTAATAGTTCCCTAACTGAACTTAAAATTCAACTTACAGTACCAAGCTCACGGTATTGACTGGAGCTGGAATCAGTACAGAGTGTGGCATCCCCGACTACAGAAGGTTCTGGCTCTTCTATGTACTACATTCTAACTTCATGAAGTTACCTAAAGTTTTTATTGGGCGAAAGTAAAACATTTGCTCATAATTGCTACTTGCGAGAATTTGTTTATGATATTGAAAACTATTTCCTCTGTTTTTATTATTTGAACCGTGTAAGTTTTGTAGATGTAGCATTAAGCATTCAACGATGGCAACATAAAAGGATTAAATGTTTTACTCAGTTAGCTACTTTCTTCTTTGGCCATGTTATAGATACTGTACTTTGATTCATAACTTTTACTATACTTCATCACATTTCTATTGATCCTACCACTTCCTTTAGAATATTGGGTTCTTACTTTCCCTTTATTATATAAGCAAGATGTGATTATATGTATGTATTGCCTACGTACTTTAAAATATTTTTCAAATTTTTGTTTCCTTGTAGATGACCTGAAGTTTTTGGTCAATCTTAAGAAAAAAGGGATCTGTAGGTCTCTTTGGGTTTCAACTTTTTCATTTAATAGGCTGAGTTCAAACTAGTAGATCAGGGGAACATAAAATAAAAAATAAAAAAAAAGTCTGAGATCGCATGAATCTGATCTCAGTCTATACGAATCTGATCTTATTCTTTCCTATGCTTTTAGAAGAATTGTTTAGTTGAAAAAAAAAAATTCTAACAACATTGCTGCATCAATATGTAATTGTGTATGTGTAGCAAAGAGGGCTAAGAAAAAAAAAACAAAAAAAGTTACTAACTGTGTAAATAGTTGAAACCAAATGCATCAATGACTCATCAATTGGAGGGGTCGTCATCAATGCACTGACTGTCACTAGTGCTAATTCTGATCAGTTTCCATGTTCAATCATCAGTGGAATCAAAGAGATATCCCGTACTTGTTGAGTGTAAAGATTATATAGGTGTCATCCTTTTTGAGTTTCTTGAGAATATGGAATGAATTACTAAGGTTTATTGTTCATGTTGCTGACTTTATTTTCCTTTATATGTTCTTCACTTAACTGAGAGCAGTTTATTATTTATTGCAGCCCCAATGGAGCTTATAGTTCTGGTTTCAAACCAATAACCCATCAGGTAATTTAAAGGCGTGTTAAATTAGATTATACCCTGATATGGCCTAAATAATTTAGAAAAACATGGCCAATGGAAGAAGGAAAAAGGGTTAACTATAGAAGAATTCTTTGAGATATCACATTCCAGATGTTGCTTTAATGGCTTGGGATTTCATATCATTTTTCAAATACATTAGATGTTACTGTTCATAGGGGAAAAGAAAGAACACAATACCTGCAGTATGCCATTATCTTTGGTTGTGTTCTTTGAAAAAAAAAAAAAAGAAGTTATTAACCAAAAGAGTAGGGAAAACTGAATACTAACCATCTACAGATGGGTAAAAAGGACTTCAAGTTCATGTGTGCATATTTAAATTTGAATGCTTATGGCAATGACTTTGATGAAGAATACTCAGCTAAATTTGCATGCCAAAATAGTCATGACTCATGAAGTCCCTTCATCTTAATCTATGTCTTAAGTTCTCGTTTCTTTTGACATTATTTAAAAGGAGTTTCTCCGTTCAAGTCGAGCTCGGAGGAGATATTGGGCAAGGAGCTATGCTGGGTGGAGACGATTTACAGAGGCGCAACCATCTGCTGCCCATACTGCTTTGGCAACACTAGATAAAGCTGGCCGAATAGATTTTATGATTACCCAAAATGTTGATAGGTACCTTTTACAATTATAAATTTGCTTATTTGGAAAACATGAGATGTTAAAAGCATGGCTATCCTGGAATTTCACTGGACCTCATTTGCAGGCTGCATCATCGTGCTGGTAGCAACCCATTAGAAATACATGGGACTGTATACACTGTAATTTGTATAGATTGTGGATATTCCTTTTGCCGGAGCTTATTTCAAGACGAGTTGAAAGCCCTTAATCCAAAGGTTAGGATTTGCAGCTAATAGAAAAATTGTATGATCGATGAATAAGAGCTTAAGAAGTGGTTTCTATAATGAGAAAATTGCAATTGAAATGAGTTTATGATTAAGTCATGATACTTATAATCTTTTGTTCTAGGGATAAAGTATATTATCATGTTGAGAGATGTAACATTTAGATATGAGTCATAATGGCTCTGTTGTTTGATAATTATAGTATCTGTGTAAGCTCTATTTGACTAAAGGTCTTGATTTCTTTGGGTTGGTTTTTCTTGGGTGAAATAATTCTCCTCTTTTTTATTCTCTTAAATCTGAGGAAGAGAGAAGTCATAGAAGGAGAAGAATGGTGCAGCTGCTGCTCAATCATAGGGTGTATGACATTGGGAGAATAGTGATACCATTAAATGGTTCATACTTTTAGATTTAGGATGGGATCTGATTGTCGAGAAGTAATGTGAACCAAAAAGCTATGAAGCACAGATACATCTCTGGGTTGAAGTGTCACTGTGTCGCACACGTTTTTACTCTTCCCCCACCACATGTACACTTCTGATTTAATTAGGTATACAGTAAAAAATTGTTTTTGGTTGGTTTGAACTCATAAATTCACTTTTTATCGCTTAAAAAGTTAGCTTAAAATATAATATGAAATATTAACAAAAGTAATGTTTTTTTCATTTCTTATGAAGGTTGATTTAAAAAGGTGAATATACCGTCAAATTAGATATTTTGTTATGTTGCTCGAACTTCATTTTTTTTGCGTCTCTCTTTGTATGTCCTCGTGTCTTATACTTTAGACATTATTTGTTTCAGGAATATTTGTGTCTGAGTCCTGTGTCGTGTTGAATGTTTGTTAGAGTCCTTGCTTCATTGCTAAAGGTAAAGATAAGTATGGGAAAAACTCTGAAATATTCCAAATGGCACGTGTAATAATACTAGCTATTCAAGCGCATGTTTTAACTAAGACTTATACCCTTTGTTGCAGGCACTGCTAGAGACTTTCTTAACTCGTAAAACTTCCTCAAATACTTATTGTTTTCTTAAATTCCTTCACACTGCACATAAATAAAGGAGATAAAAAGACAATTCATTGAGGGGTTCATCTTGAATCTTGCAGGGATTACTAAACTGTGTACGGTAGAATTACAACGCTGAGTATATATTAGGATGGTTAGTTGAGTCTTCTTACGAATTATGTTTTGCATGTTGAGATCATTTCCACAATTTCTATTACGTGCCCGATGTGTTCCTTGTACTGAAACTGAAACTCTGAAAGTAGAACATAGCTTGCGTCATTACTGTGCATTTGAAGGCAACAATATATTGCTTCATTTTATCAATGCTTTTATGCAGTAGTTGGAGTTTTCATTTCTCAAAATAATAAGACTGCATTCTTCTGTTCTGAGTTTTCCTTTTCTGATAAACCAGTGGGCGGAAGCAATTGATAACTTGGACCATGGAAACCCTGGATCAGATAAGAGCTTTGGCATGAAACAAAGACCCGATGGTGATATTGAGATTGATGAAAGATTTTGGGAGGAGGATTTTATAATCCCAACATGTCATAAGTGCAATGGAGTTCTCAAACCTGATGTAAGCCATCCGGTTTCTTTCAGTTGAAATATTTGGTTGTGCTTGATACTTTTCTGAATACTTTAGCCTGTTAGTATTGTTCTCTATTATCTAGTTGGTAACAAGTGGCAAGATGAGTATAAGAAATCTTAATCATTACTTTATAATTATGAATCTGATACCGGGAGCCTATGAGCACACCCTCTCTACTTCTCAGAGAAGAAAAATACTACCATAAAGCATTGCACGACTTGAAATGCAGAGAAGCTGAATAGTGGTAAAGGATAGTGGGGTATATGCAAGTTGGATATAATGATATTTGTATCAGCCCATCAACAAGTGACTCATTATTACCCATAGGCATCCATTAAAGATACCTAATTAATATCCATTTCATTATGAATTTTACTCACGAGTGTTGGAGCATGCAGCTTATTTGTCATCCCTGAGACAAAATTCCATGTTGATGACCATTGAAGTTGAGTATTATTTTTTGTAGTTCTATTTGTGATAAATCTTGGTGTGTTCTCTAATGTATCTCTTTCGTGTGTTATGATTTGGTGCATTCTATCTCCTCTTGAATAAGTTCACGGATGTTATTCAAGATATTTCATGATTCAGCTGAAGGAACAGAATACAAGTGCATTTTGAACAAAATATAATTATTCTATGGACAGAGAAAAATCATACTTAGTCAATCATGTATCTGAAAATGTGTGGTCGTTTTGATTGGTCTTATTAACTGGTGTCTTTAATTTTCTCGTTTTGGATAACTATGAAGGTTGTCTTCTTTGGTGATAATGTTCCCAAGGACCGAGCTGATATGGCAATGGAAGCGTCCAGAAGATGTGATGCTTTTCTTGTTCTTGGGTCGTCTCTGATGACCATGTCTGCTTTTCGACTTGTCAGGTAGATTGAAGTTTACAATGTCTCAGGGTCTTCTAGTTATGGTGTCCATATTATCTAAATTATAATATTTGTATACACAACATACTAATGTTACTATTACTACTAATAATAATGATAATATTTGAAATTAAAAATCCAGTTGTTGCAATTTATGCAATTATATTATTGAGAATGAGATACATATAAGAATATCATTTGAAATTAGAAAACTATTTGTTGTAATTAGCTTCAAAACTCTAATTGGAAAGAAGCTTTTGATCCCCATTTTCAAGCAGTGAAATATTTTTCATTTTATTGTGAAATTGACTTTCACAGAGCAGCTCACGAGGCTGGTGCTGCTACTGCAATTGTGAACGTGGGTGTGACGCGTGCTGATGATTTTGTGCCCTTGAAAATCAATGCACGATTGGGTGAGGTATGGATGAATTCATCTTATCTGGTTATATTCAATACTACTGCTTGCTGCCTCAAATCTTACAAGCTTTGCATTGTTGCAGATCCTGCCAAGAGTACTTCACATGGGATCTATAACCATACCTGCTGTATAATGATGCTAAATGAAAACATGTATCAAGTTATCCACTACCCCAACTTTCTTATACACTCATCTTCAGGTAAAATCTAGATGTTTCCATTGGACATCTATTCCTAACTCTTCAAATTCTGTATATGCCACTTTTCACCATAATTCCCCAAAAATTAAAATGCATTGGGTGAAGCATTTTCAACTTCAGAAATAATGAAGTGATGCTTGCAGAGGATATGTGCACGTCCAGATGATTGTTGTAGCTCGACATTCTAGATTTTTAGAAATGATTTTGTCATGTATTTTGTGCTTTGATTAACTTTCATTGATTAAGAGCTTCAAGCTCTAAAAGTGTTGCGTTCTCAGTAGTGACTTGATGCAAAATTGCTCCAATTTCATTTACTTTATTTTATCAATTTTGCCGTGTAAATCATATGGGTGGGAATTCATCTTACGAAGTTCAATGCATGACAGAACTGTAGCCAGCCAGAGACTTCATACAAATTCCTTCTCGTATAACGTTGATTTAGACCAGCACTAACTAATGAAAATGCAATATTAAATTTAAAAATGTTGCTGAACCCTTTGACAACTCCCATTAACATTATAAAAGTCTTTTAAATAATAGATCTAATTATGGGAATACTTTAAATTTTCATGTCACCAAAATTCTCCAAAAGCTTGGAAGAAATTACTTTAGAAGTTAAACTAATAGATTAAACTACTCAACTATATTTTTCTGAAATATGAAAAGAATTGCATTCATTTATCGAGTTCCTACTCTGAATTACATCAAAAGTTATCTATGCATACACTCACCCTACAAACCTCATTTTTATTCTTTTAAACAGCAAAAAGATGAAGTAGGCAAATAGAAGAGTCGGAGAAGAACGATAAAATTCTCTAAACCGATGTGATTAAATACAAAAGAAGAAAATAATCTTTAATTTAAGACGAGATGCTCCTGAAATATTAAAAAATGCCTACTAAAAGACGTTATATGACTATATTCGGAAAAATAGAAAATAGTTTGTTATATTTGCAAAATATTTTTCAATGCGTGTTTTTTCTTCCCATTTTAAGAGAACACTTCCAAGGTTTGTTCCACCAGTAGACTGGAAGCAGAGCATATAGATAAAAACTAGCATATAACTGCTCACTTTACAGGCACCATTAAGCAAAGCTAGACATCCAAAACCTACAATAGCAGTAGCAGCTTAGAAAAGGTGTGATTAGACATCACATAACCCTTCAGTGTTGTTCTAATAATCCAAAATACTGTATAAACATGTCATTTTGTAGATTAGTAATTACACACGGTGCCCATTTCCTAAGAATTTTCACTGACTGCTTTGTCAATTTCTTCAACATGAGTGCGAAGCACATTCCACTGCATACGAGAGAGAAAATGAATCATTAGTTGCTAGCTCGAAAATCATTTCTTCAAAAATTTTAGGAAAAAAATAAAGTGTGTATTGATGATATGCATAGAAAAAGAACTTGTAAGCATGCAACATCCAAATTATTTCAAGATATACCTGATCCATGGTCAACGAGATACCTGAAAACAAATTTAAGATGTTAGGGTAACCCTGGGTTTAAAATAAATGGATACATATCAAATATCATATATCAATGAGATCTATCAAGAATCAAATTTTCAATGAAGACAAACAGCAGACAACAAAATCTATTTCCTGGAAGAACTTCACAGGCCATCTAAGGATGCCTCAATTGCACTGCACAAGCATGACCTTGGAAACAAATGGATGGCATAAATCAGGACCTTTGAAAAGTTAATCAGGTCAAAAGCCAAAAAACTATTGTTCGAAAAAATAGAACATTGGTTAGCAGCAAAAGCAAATTTTAAATATAAATGCATAGCTACTGATCTAGGATATCAGTATATAGCAGCCAACGACAAAATGCTATGACAAGATAGAAAATAGCTGAGTAGCCATTATTCTGCTTTAATATACAAGTAAATACTCAAAAATACTCTCTCTCTCTCCGTCCTACTCAAAATACACGGCGATTATAATAAACAACATAAATACATGTGTGAATGTAGCAAGAAAACACGGGAATACAGCAGAAACATAAAAGAAAACATGTAGGCAGGAAGAGAAGAGAAATCCCTGTCCTTATTTCCCATGATAATTATGTAAAAATGCAGTCCATATCTACACCTTAACAATATTTCCCATAAGCCAACAAATGATATGGTAAAGTATTACTTCCAATTCATTCATAGAAAAAACATCCATATTCTTAAACAAAATCAAATTGAATGTTCACACATTTAATAAATTTATTTATATCAACAGTAACAAAGTTCAAAATCATAAAAATTAATCAAATTTTCATATTATCCTAAGCCTAACTGTTTGCCAAAATCATACATACATTACAATGAGCTAGAGTTTCCTTTACTCACAAAATGACAAAAAAACTGGGCTATGAGTAACCAGTAACTAACAACAACAAATTACACAACCATGAATCAATGTCCAACAAAACCCACATCAGAAAAGTATATCTCAAAGAGGTGGCCTGATATCCTACGGAACGTGCTTATCATCAATCTTATCAATAATACATTACCAATCTACAAGTAAGAACTGCATAGATCATCAGCCAGAACATATCATCATCACATTCATCATTTTAACTACCTTCTTGAAAAAAGAATGAGCCACACCACAAGAGTCATAGGGTATGAGATAGCATTATTTCAATCCATCCAGTAAAATACATTTTATACCATTGCAAAATTAAATCAAAACCCTTCCTATTCCTCAAACAACGCACCCACTGAACTAAAAATAAACTCAGACCAATGTAAGAAAAGTACATAAAAAAAAATCAAAGAACCAAATAATTTTGAAAAAAAAAAAATCAAACAAAACCGTCAAAAATAATCTAACCTTTCTTGCCAGGCAATTGTTTGCCATCCTTGGAGTAAAACTCGCGAATGTCAACCACAACCTTGCCTTGCCAGTTCCTCACAGAAACCCTCCTGTTCTTAGAAATCTACATTTCACCAAAATAACATAGTAAATAAACGGTAAAATAAAATTTTTAAAAAAGAAAAAAGGAAGAAAGATAAACCCTAGCATAGTAGAGAAGTGAACCTCGCAGACGACAATAGAGTCGGATTCCTCGTCGGAATCCTTCTTGAAGGTCTTTTTGGGCGGCGCGTGGCCTTCAGAGTCGGCGTCGGAAGCACCGTCTTCGTCTCTCCTCTTCGCCTTCCCAGACATTTCTCGAATCTTCTTTTCTGCTTCTGTGTGGTGAATGAGTGATGAGAGTGAATATTAATGAGAGGCGAGAAAATGGAATTTTATAAAAAATGAAAACACTAATAGATTGAGAGAAAGAGAAGAAAAAATTGAAACCTAAAATAGCTTTTGGCGCCCAAATTTCACTCCAGTCCAAGAGTCACACTACTCGTGAGTGAGTTCATTTCACTCGCTGCGTTTCAAACTTTTCCATTCTCATTCTCTTTGTTTACAGCATGTTAAATCATTTCTCTTCAATAGAAAATATTTTTTTCAATCAAAAATACATCTACAAATAAAAACATTAAATAAACTCATTTAAATATTTCAAGTCAAAATATCCCTACCTTATATTCTTTCAATCATGGGATTAACATATTCAAATTGTCATTAACATGTTGGAGATAGTTTATATATTTCTTAAATTACTTATTAAAATTAATTTAAACTAAAGTTGCTATTGTTGTGGTTAAAAATAATTAATACATATTAAATTTTACAAAAGTTTAATGTGATATTAAACAAATTATAACTTAATAATTATTAACGTAGTTTTATTTTATGTAGAGGATAAAAAATCTATAAATATTGTACAGATATATTTAATATTTTATTTAATGCATGTCAATTAAAAATTAAAAATTAATTAAATAATAAAATAATAAAATAATTATATTTTAATGTTATTAAAATTTAAAATATAATTAAATATGAAAAAGTTTAAATTAATAAAAATAGTGTTAAATATAAAAATTTTATAATAAAAAAATAATTAAAATATAAATTTGAAACTTCATTTAATTTTCTTTTTCTGATATTTCGATCATCTTTTTCAATATTCCGTTAACTTCACAAAATTCTCTATGTTAAAGGAACAGATAATATTTTATTATCTAAAATTATTAATTATAAAGACATAAAGTTATCAATATAAAAAATTTAATTACCTAAACTTTGAAATGAAACATTAGAAATATTTTTGCTTTTTAATAAAGACCTTATTAATTCCAAAATGTTTATAGGGTAACTAGTGTCATAAGGATGACACTAGTTAAAGATAATTAATATATTTTGAATTTTACAACAATGTATAATTAATTGTGATGTTAAATAAATATTGACTTAACCATCATAAATATAATTTTACTTTATTTAAAGGATAAAAAA
>Ga0209389_1005406_pt1 | contig 10869 bp, 8 predicted proteins | sample CowpearedBW_FD_187526 | JGI IMG/M metagenome (GOLD analysis project Ga0209389, IMG submission 187526) | Root nodule microbial communities of legume samples collected from California, USA - Cow pea red BW (SPAdes) (version 2) | ecosystem: Host-associated > Plants > Roots > Nodule | place: USA... | reverse complement strand
TATATATATATATAATATAATATAATATAAATTGTGAAAGAGAGAAGCAAGTCAAATATCTTTTATGGACCAAAATTATTCTAGCACAAAAAAAAACATATTTTCTACCATATTTTTATCTTTGAATGCTAAAAAAAATTTTCACATTCAAGTCATAAAATGTTTGATCTTAATGGCATTTTCACGAGTAAGTACGACTCATCAATATTGAAGAGGTCCAAAACAAATTTGTAAGAGATATTTTATATGATGATTTTATTCGAAAATTATTTTTTCAAGCTTTCTTTGAGATCTAAAATAATTATTACTAAATTATTTTTTGAAACATAAGCAACTTCAACACTTTAAGATTAATAACTTATCTGATAGAGCAATACGTTGAGAAGCCACGACAATACAATAACCTTATACAAGACTCTTCTGTATAATACAATTTTTTTAACGTATATTTATGTACTCACTCTTTTATTTCTCACGTGCCTTTTTTCTTTTTTGTAATTCCAATATCTCTATTTTTTGCATTGTCTTTATTTGATAACTTTAACATTCTCCAACTTAATTATCATGCAACCACCTATTAGTTGTTTGAACACACAAAATTGTAAAATGCATTTTCTTTCGTCCATTTATTCCACCGTACCAAAAATAAAATTTTCCAATATATATTAAAATTGTATCAATATAAAAATGGGTTTATTAATATTTTACATTCATAATGTTAAACTAACCATAATAAAATATTAATGTTGGATTACCAAACACGTAAGAATCCATATTAATAATTAATAAATAGTAAGATGTGGAAATGGTTGATTTGATTATTTGATGTGTATAAAAGGGAAGTGTATTGAAGTGTGAAGTGTATTAAAAGTTAAAGTTGGTATTGAAGAAATGGGGAGTGACCGTAAGAAATGGATGATTTTTGCTTTTGTGATTGCTATTTCTTTCTCACTCGTCATGGAATGAGCACTCGCAGCATGCCATCTCATACAACTTCCACGTGTGATAACCCCAATAACGTCAGAAACAAAAGAAAATAGTTGAGAATGAGAGATGAGAACAATTTCTTAAAAATTCAAACCATAATGAAAAAAAATAATAAAAATATCTATATAAATTTTTTTATTTTGTATTCTTTATTATGTTTGATTTTTTATTTTATTATTTATTGACATTAATTGTTATATTTATAAAAGAAATAAAATATTTGATTTAATCATCATTAATTTGTAATATATTACCAAATATCTATACTATAAAAAAAATCAAAATACCTAGAATACAAAAAAAATCTAAATTTTTTGTGGGGCCATGGCCCCGTCACCCCAAACATCCGTCACTGTTCAATACTGTTAATAGGAGTCCCACGAAATATAACAGTCGCTGATAAAATGGAAAATATTTTTGGAATATGAAAACTTATGTTAAGATTTTGTTTTTAAAAGATATATTGAAAGATTGAAGAAGGTCCTAAATAACTTTTAGGAACTACTGAATGTAATGAAACAGCTCAAAACTGAATTTTAAACTCATATGTTGAAACTGTTGTAGTAGCCGAAAAAAATCACGAACCAAAAAAGACTTCTTGAGGCGTGTAGATTCATTACCCTTAAGGACTTATCTGTGGTGTATTGCGCAAGTCCACTAGGATACAACAAGAATTTCTCGGAATTTCTGAGGATTTAAGAACTAGCAAGATAACTCTTAAAAGGAGTAAATAAATAAACTTAGGATGAAAGAAGAGACATAAGAGAGAAATGATGAGACAATGAGAGAGAATGAATGAGAGTATGAAAGTGTGTGTTTGAGGGTGAAGTATAGTGCTCTATTTTTAGATGGTGGATGAGGGCATAGATGGGCCAAAATCCATGGCTCGCAAAAGAAAAATCTAAAACAAACCCAACGTTAAGAACTGCACCCGAAAAAGAGTGGAGAAAATCACTCAAATTGTGCAACAAATTTTGCAATATAGACATTGTATATAACAATCCCCTACATATTGCAAAAAATAAGAGATAGAAAGAAGAAAAGAGAAAATATTGGATTTCACATAGGATGTAATGCATCAGAGTTAGTATAACAAGCTATATGAACTAGTCTTAGATTAGGAAACTTAACACACAATGTAGTTAGTATAGCAAGCTATATGAACCAAAGACACTTGATGTGTGTTAGCGGTTCATCAATCACAATACACCCCCACAATTCTTTGTTGTTATCGCCGTGTTGCGCTTACTAGGCCATACACGTGCCTGGTGTTCATGAGTGCTCTAGAGATCATGCCAAGATCTCATACAAGTGACCCCACTTGACACTCACATAGGTAATTTCATCAAGTATATGCTACAAATCATACACCACCCGTAAGGGATATGAAAATCATTAAAACTTTGTTTAAACTAAGATTCTTATACCACAGAGAATTTTAATCACAAAGTTTAACCTCATAATGCTGTCTCTAGCACTTTCACACACACCATAGGAACAAGTGACTTATTTTTACCCATATGAACCTTATTCATGGGATCTCCAATCACAAAGGTTGGGTTGTCATCACTTGTTTGTTTGCAAGTGGCTTAAGTCCTATTCCCCTCGATGTTTCTAATTTCATGTTTCTTCCCAAGGGTTTAGTTAGAGGATCTGCTAGATTCTGTTCTGACCTCACATAATCAATGGAAATAATTCCACTCTTTAGCAGCTGCTTAACCAAATTATGTCTCAATTGTATATGTCTGTTCTTTCCATTATAGTTCTTGTTTTTAGCTATAGCTATTGCCGATTAGCAATCATAATGTATTGACACAAATGGGGTTGGTTTCATTCCTAGAGGAATGTTTGCTAAGAAGTTTTTCAACCACTCAACCTCACTACCAGCCATTTCGATAGCAACAAACTCAGATTCCATTGTTGATCTTGCAATAATTGTTTGTCTGGCTGATCTTTATGTAATCGCACCACCCCTAAGTGTTAATGCATAACCACTAGTGGATTTTGTCTCATCTGAATCAGAGATGAAAGTAAATACCTCATTTAATAGAATTACATTTCCCAAAAACGCGGGAAAATTTAAAGCTTAAATATACATGTCATAAAAACAAGAGTCCATAATTCATAAAACTAAAACAATATATTCACATGGCTCCCAAAGGGTTACATATTTATCTCAAAATCAAAATAATAACATCTAAACATAAATCCCCAGCTATCCCTCATTCCGAGTCTATGCATCTCCTGGCCCACTTGTCAAATCATCTGCTCCCAGATAACGAATCATCTGATCATCGCCACACACACACAGAAAGGGTGAGCTATGCACAAAATATAAACAAAATACATGAAGTAAATATGTCGCCCATCCCAAAATAACATAATTAAATATCTCATTGTTTTCAAATTTACCCATCCATAAGCTCATAGTCCTTCATGAGTCATATACATGAACTAGGTCTTGGGATTTCCCTGTGCTCCCACGAAACTAACTCATTCGTGGTCCAACCCTATGAGCCTATCTCGCTCATAATCCTGCCCTACAGACTCCTCGTCTGTAGTAAATCATCCAAGCCTCCTCAACTTGGACCCTGGCACGCATGAAATCACCATAGTATGGACTCCTCGCCCAATAGTAGCCGACGGAAACATATCAGTTCCTTGCCCATCGTGCGCCCGACACATGTAATCACCATACCAAGGACTCCTCGCCCATTGGTAGCCGATGGGAACTCATCCAGTTCCATGCCCATCATGTGTCCAATCATCAAGCACATCCCAGACCCCTATTGGACTTAGTCCTTCAAGCCCAAACACCACACCACATGCATATACTCCCTATACATAGGAAAAAGTAGCCAAATCACACACACAAGCACACACAAACATGGACAATTCGCATAAACTCGCTTAAGTCAGGGACTCTCACCCAAGCTAAGCCCTCAGCCTCGCTTAGGCTAGTTCGCCTCACCTGAGCGAGCTTAAAACAGTGGCCGCATCATGTTATCTCGCTTAGGCGAGATCCTCTCGCCTGGACGAGCCATACCATCGCTCAAATAATACACACCTCGCCTAAACGAGGATTCAAGCAAACCAACGTGAATTCTCATCGCGACCTCACTTAGGCGAGCCATTTTCGCTTAAGCGAGAATTCTGTCGCTCAGAACTCCAAAACATCTCGCCTGGGCGAGATGTCGCGCTCAAAACTCCCAGGTTTCCTCGCTCAACCCCTTTTCCTGGTTGTAAGACTCGTGAAATTTAATTAGTTAAATAATTAATTAATTAATAAATGCGGGTCATGGAAGCCTTTATGGCATTTAACAGTGGTTGATGTGATGTGGAAAAGTATTAGGTCAAGTGGTTGAGAGTACTTTGATTGTGTGAGAGGACTTGGGTTCGAGTCCTATGCATGCTAATTATGTGTTATTTAATTATTATTGTTTTAATAATATGAATGTGCGTGCTAAGTAAGAATATAATATTTGAATTATGTTAGTTAGCACGAAACATGAATTGACTTAATATTTGCATGGTTGGGGGTTCAAACCTTGGTGAGACCTAAATTAAGTTTTCTTTTTGCTAAAATTGGTTTTTTTACAAAGAAGAGAAAGAGGTAGGGAACCTAGCAGCCACGTTGAGGCAGCCAAAGGGGCTGAAAAACAATCCCATAATGGTCTTGAATGACACTTATCACCAGCATTAAAACCAATTTTCGTTTTTGGCTAATTAACCTTCATTAAGAAGTAATTAAAAGACAAATTGAAGGGAGAAAAAGGGTTTTCTTGGTCTGGACTGCTACTGCACGAAAAGGGAGAGAAATCAGAGGGAAGAGAGTGAGTTGGGTGAGTTTTGAGTGAAACTGAGGGCTGTCTTGAGAGAAAGGAGAAGGGAGACATTGGCGATCAAGGAAAAAGCTTGCAATCTTCAATTTTGGCAAAGGAAACCAGGTTATGGGAGTTCTAACTCGATGTTTTAATCTTTCTTGTTTGGATATGTGTTATATGAAGTGATTGAAATGCATGAACTCTACTATTCTCGGTTTTCTTCACGTTTCTGGGTTTTCCCAGAAACCGCCTGGCGGCGCATGAAATGCCGCTAGGCGACGCATGTGTTTGCAGCCCAGTTTTTTGGGTTTCTATGTGAAGCGTCTGGCGGTCGTTGGTGACCCGCCTGGCGACGTAAGTGGCTTCGTCAATTCTTCTATTTTTTGTTTGCTTTGACAGTGATATTGGGAGGTTTTATGGATTTGTATAGTATCCATATCACGGTCATGATATATTATGGATTTTAGTTATTATTTGATAGAATTGCATGGACTCCTAAATGAATTTGGGGAGTTAGGGTCTTGTGGGGTGGGGATGAATAAACACTAGTTTTACCAATGACTAATGCACCGATGCTATAAGAAAATGATTATATGAACCAAGCATGAACTTGTATGATGTGTGCGTGTTAAGTTATTCGTGTAAAAGTGTGTACTGTGGTTGGGGGTGTTTGGAAGGTCGCGAAGGGTGCAAGAGTAATCTGCATAACCCAAATTTCTAAGCACCGCCTGGCGAAGCCTGGATTGCCGCCAGGCGACACCTCACTGCAGTGGGATAACTCGAGTTTCATTTGGGGACGTGCGTTATTGAGTGTTTGACTGGTAAGTTCAGGAGTGTATGATTAACATGGAGTAAGGAGATTAATGAGGGATAATAGGGATTAAAAGAGATCAAAATGAGTAAAATTGGTGAAGTATGATATGGGGTAGTGGTTGTCCTTAAATGTTTGGTTATGTGAGATAAGCTATAATCCAGGATGCATGTTATTTGGGTAATAAGAGTGAGATTGATTATGTGAAAGTGTATGGGTGTTGCGTTTCTAAACATGGTCCAGGTGGTGGTGGCCTTATTACTAAAGTATATGTGCAATATTGTCTAAATTGTGGTGGCATGAGTTATCCAAGTATTAGACTGTATGACTATAAAACTTGGAGCCTGTTGAGTGCATATGGCATGTTTAAAGTAGTAAATAAAGGAGTGCATGTGAGCGAGATAATAATTGATGTGGTAGTAAGACTAAATATGCGTATTGTAATGTTATTATAGTTGTATGATTGGAAAACCATACTGGTGCTATCACTTGGTGTGTTGTATGATTTGAGGTCCCTTGGGATCTGCTTATGTGCCAAGAAACCAGTAACAAAGCGCTACTGGTATGGCGCCTGGTGGCGCGAGCGAGTCGCCAGGCGGACGGAACAAAAATCAGTGGCAATGGCCACTATTGACGTGTGGCGCCTGGCAGTAGGGAGGGTCCCGCCAGGCGGAATGGAACAGCAGAGACCCCGATGGCACGGTGGCGCCTGGCGGCGCGTGGCAGGTGCGCCAGGCGGTGGCGACGAGTGGCGCCTGGTGGCAGGACGGAGTCCGCCAGGCGGTGACGGTGCAGTGATGATTCTGCAGGCGCGTGGCGCGTGGCGGTACGTGTCCCTCGCCAGGCAGTGACGGTGCAATGATGATTCTGCAAGCGCGTGGTGCCTGGCGGTACGTGTCCCCCGCCAGGCGGTGACGGTGCAGTGATGATTTTGCGGGCGCGTGGTGTCTGGCGGTGTGTGATGCCTGCCAGGTAGTTTGAACCTAGTGTTTGCCTGGCGACGTGACATGCGCGTTAAGCGGTTTTGGTTCAGTGATGATGCGCGAGGAAAGGTTTCTACACAGCTTTAGGGGATGTTCATGATGCGATGCTTTGGCTGGGGGCCCAGTTACGAGTGTAATCTTGTATTGGGGTAACACGTGACCACTCAAGGTTGTAGCCTGGTGGTTTAGGAAGTCCAATGGAGTGTTCGAGTTGTGGCTCGTACGGCGAGGTTCGGGTGATTGCCCTCTTCAGAGTGATTCTGATAGAGTTTTGGTAGTCTGGAACAGCTACAAACTTTATGTTTGTTTCGGGGAGCTCCACTTGGTGTCACGGTGAGATGTTGTGGCAAAGTTATTCCCACGTGTGGACTATCAAGTGGTGGCCTGTAGTCGGAGGGGTGAGTAGACACTCGTACAACAAAGATCGATCATTGTTCTCACCTAAAGGGTATAAAAATGATAGACGTCTAAATGCAAGTACTGGAAGTGGAGAGTAAAGGAAAAAGGGAGAAGAATACTAACCCGGGGTTTTATTGTCACGACGTTGAATTTAATATTATATTGGTTTGGTTTTATTTAAATGAGCTCACCCTATCTGTGTGTGTGTGGCGATGTTCATGTAACTTGTTACATGGGAACAAATGTTAATGCAGGTGAGCAGGTGGATACATAGAGACAGAGTGTGGATCACGATGGGGTTATTTACTCAGTTTTATTATGATTTTCATTTGTAATTTTTATGGTTTGATTTTGTAACAACGGAATAGTACGATTTTAGTTACTACGGAAGCGATGTCGAACTTTTAATTTTCCCGCGTTTTTAGGAAATTGCAAGAATGAATGCGATGTTTTATAAATCTTATTTCTTATTTATTTTTAAATAGTAATTTCCGGCTAGGACGTTACACTGGTCGCCTAGGCGAGAACCACAAATCAAAACCCAATGTGAGACTCTGCAACTCTCGCTTATGCGAGGTGGATCCGCTTGGGCGAGACTTGTAGGGTTTCGAGTCTGTTCACGCACACAAGACATCACCACCAGACCAAACTACATTCCAATCCAATACCAAACCATTTTAAGTAATGCACAACACATATGGCCGAGTCTTAGCTTAACTGATCCTCAAAAAATTTAGAATTGAAACCATAACATCACTTCCATATAAGGGAATTAAACATTATCCCTACCATACTTGAAACCAACCATTCCCAAATCACAATAACCTGAACATAAGATCACATACAGAATTTTAACCAATCGACAGAAACCCAAAGAGATTCTGATTCAATCATATTGACCACGAAACTCATAGAGCACATGCATCAAAATCATACTAACAATTCAATAATACGAGAATTGGGTTCAGCTCCCCTAACCTGGAATTATTGATCAAAGTAGAGAGAGACGAATGACCCGTGATTTACAATTGCCTTCTTGCTTCAACCCTTGCACACCCAAAACTCAACTCACACTCTCAATCTCGTGCTCCTCTCTATACCAGTTCACCACACTGCCAAAACCCTTCCCTTTTACCTAAAATTTGGCTTTTATAGGTGTCTTTAAGATGGGTTTTAAAACTAAAACGAAAATGGGCTCTTTAGTGTGTTTAATTCTCATTTAGGGTAATTATAGGATGTTTTCCAGCCCCTCTTGGCTTCCCCTTCTAGGTTTTCTTTTGTCCTCTCATATTCCCTCCAAAACCACACTTTTAAAAAATAAAGTTCCAATTTCATTCCCAACCAAGTTTGAACCCATGACCACTTAGTCACCATTCGAGTGCATAACCAATTCAACCAAGTCATGTTAGTGACACACTTCAATCATGATAGGCTTACAATACCAATTCCATACTAATACATATTATTAAAAATCAATAATAAAACAACAACACATAATTGACATACATAGGACTCGGACCCAAGTCCTTTCACACAATCAAAGTACTCTTAACCACTTGAGCTAGTACTTTTCCACATCACATTAAACAATAATTAATTCCATAAAGGCGCTTTCTACCCGCATTTATTAATTAATTAATTATTTAATTAATTAATTTTCACGAGTCTTACAGAAACAATTTAGTTCTAGAAATTATATCAATTCATGAACCAAATATTAACATGTCATCCACATAGAAACATATAATGACACATTCACCATTTTCAGATTTAGAATACACACATTTATATGCATCATTAGGTAAGAAACCATCACATAGTAAGACACTATTTAGTTTTTCATGTCACTATTTAAATGCTTGTTTTAACCCATACAAAGATTTTAAAAGCTTGCATACCTTATTTTCTTGACCAGGGACCACACACCCCTAGGTTGAGTCATATAGATTTCCTCCTCTAAATCCACATTTAGAAAAGCAGTCTTAACATTAATTTGATGTATCACTAGCTTATGGGTAGTTGCTAAGGTTAACAAAACTCGAATTGAGAAAGTCCTAGTCATAGGGGGCAAAGGTGTCAAAGTAATTTATGTTGGGTTTTTGAGTGAAACCTTTTGCTACTAACCTTGCTTTATACTTATCTATGGATCCATCTAGGTGATACTTTTTCTTAAAGATCCACTTACAACCAATGGGTTTTGCTCCTTTAGGTAAATCTACTAAGGTCCAAGTATTATTTTTCTGAATTGATTCAATTTCAGTCCTAATGGCCTTATCCCACTATTTTGCATCAGGAACTCTAGTAGCCTTTAGAAAGCTTGTTGGATCATTTTCAACTAGATAGGTATAAAAGTCATGTCCAAAAGAAGTTTCCTTCCTTTGTCTTTTACTTCTTCTAAAGACTTCACACATGGCATCACTATTGTTATCTATAGACTGTTCAGGTGTCTCACTAACCTTTAAAGGAAATATATGTTCAAAAAACTCAACATTTTTTGTCTCCACAATAGTATTATGTTCAATTACATCACTTTTAAGAATAAGAAACCTATAGGTAACACTATGTTCAACATAGCCTAAAAACATACAATAAGAGGTTTTAAAGCCTATTTTCTTTTTCTTAGGATCAGGTAACATTACCTTAGCTAGGCACCCCCACACTCTTAGATATTTAAGATTAGGTTGATAACCTCTCCACAACTCATAAGGAGTTTTACCGGTTTTCTTATGAGGTATCCTATTTTGTAAAAAACATGCAGTAAGAAGGGCTTCTCCCTAAAGGTTATCAGGTGCACTAGAACTAATAAGCATGACATTCATCATTTTCTTAAGAGTTCTATTCTTTCTCTCAGCTACTCCATTAGATTCAGGTGAATATGGTGGGGTTACTTCATGGATGGTACCTTATCAAACACAATATTCATTAAACAAAATATATTCACCACCTATCTGATCTAATCCTCTTAATTTTCTTATTCAATTGATTTTCTACTTTTGCCTTATACTTTAAAAACATCGAAAGCTTCATCTTTATGCTTGATTAAGTACACTTTGGTGTATCTAGAATAATCATCTATAAAGGTCACAAAATAATTTTTACCACCTCTAGACATAGTCTATTTTAAGTCAGTTAGATCAGAATGTATCAACCCTAACAATTCAGATTGACGTTCTACAAGATAACAAATCTTCTTTGTTATTTTAAATTCTACACATATATCACATTTACCACTTTGTTTATCATGCATATTAATTAATCCCAGTCATTGCAATTTCATAATATACAAAGAATTCACATGTCCTAATCTAGCATGCCACATATCATACAAGTCAACAATATAAGCAAAAGAAGATTTATTAATAATTTTTGAAATATTGAGTACGAAGAGACCTTAACCACAATATCCCTTCCCCACGAAAACATTATTTTTTGTCATTACAATCTTGTTAGATTCGAATGACACTTTAACCCCCAACTTTTCCAAGTAGTGCTACAGATATTAAATTAACTCTAATAGAGGGCACGCGCAACACATCACTCAAGGCCAAAGTTTACCCAGATGTGAGCTTCAGAAGAACCTTTCCTTTTCCTAGGATAGGAGCTGTCCTGGAATCACCAAGATAGACGTGTTTTTCTCCATACCCTACACTGGTATAGGAGGTAAAAGCACTTATGTTTGCACAAATGTGCTTGGTAGCACCAGAGTCTACCACCCACTTACTCACATTGGTCATCAAGTTTACTTGTGAAACGACCGCAACTATAGTATCTTCCCCTTAGGCTATATTTGCCCTAGGAGGATTGTCGTTTCTTGCTCTACGCCTACACTAAGGTGCATGATGGTTTGGCTTCCCACATACGAAGC
>Ga0209389_1005404_pt1 | contig 10873 bp, 9 predicted proteins | sample CowpearedBW_FD_187526 | JGI IMG/M metagenome (GOLD analysis project Ga0209389, IMG submission 187526) | Root nodule microbial communities of legume samples collected from California, USA - Cow pea red BW (SPAdes) (version 2) | ecosystem: Host-associated > Plants > Roots > Nodule | place: USA... | reverse complement strand
CTCCATGGCTTTGATGGAATACATGATGATATGAAGGAAAGAAAATAAAAGAAAGAATGAGAGATGTGGTGGAGACAGTATCTGCCAAAACCAGAGAGTTCTAAGTGTCTAAGCTGTCAGCTATAAAATTGTCAGTTCCTCGTTTCTGCTCCCTTAAATCTCTTTATATAAGCTTCCACTGGACTTTGGGCTTTATCTGTCAGTTGCTAAAATCTTTTATTTTTATTTAATTAATTAGCAACTTAATTCCTGTCAAATTTCCAATTCTACCCCTCTTATTTAACCATATTTACAGTTTTGACCAGAGTTGACTGCTGACTTTGACCAGTTGACCAGAGTTGACCAGTTGACCAGTTTGACTGTCCTATCAGATGCTGACATGTGGCAGTGCAGATTCTCTCTCCAGGAATTAGGGTTTCACTCTCACACTCTTCTCCCTCCCTCGTGATGGCGCGGCTGACGGCGTGGTGGCCAGATTTCCGGCGTGGTGGCTGCGCAGAACTGTTCGTGATTCCTGTAGGTGCAGGCGCTGGTGGCTCGCGGGAAGAAGATGGTGGCGCGCGGACGTCTCCATGGTTGTGCGCGAGGAAGAAGAACTCGTGGTGGCCGTGGTGGTGCGAAGGAGCTGCTGTAATGGTGGCGGCGACTGTGTGGAGGCGCTGCGAAGAAGGTTCGCGCAGATGCAATGGTGGTGTGCTCGCGATGATGGTGGCGCTGCGGAGAAGATCATGGCGGAACAGTGGTGCTGCTGGATGGTTCGTCGTGGCTGCGGGATGCGGAGGCGAGAAGATGAAGAAGATGGCGTTATCATGGTGAGCGCGACGGAGAAGATGATGGAGAGAAAATGGAGGTGCTGCGTCGCGGTGGTTCTGCAGTTTCCGGCGAGTTTCAGTGGTGGCCGGCGAGGTTGGCGGCGGCGGCTGCCGTGGAGGGTGGAAGGGAAACTAGGGTTAGGATTTCATGTTTGAGATGGAGGAGATGATGACGTGGCAAGATCTGATTGGTTAATTTGGTGAGGGTAGGATTATGACACGTGGCTTGTGCTGGTTGGCTAATTTTAAGAGGTGGGGATTGCCACATGGCATGATCTGGTTGAATGGAGTTTAAGTGCTAGGAGGGGTGCAACTTAGTGAAAACTGGGGGTGCAGAACAGGTTTTTGTGGTCCACTTGAGGGAGGAGTGTGCAAATAAAATCTGGGGATGCATTTAGCTCCTGATTTATTCTTTTCCAGAATTTCTTGATTTTGGACTTATTTTGTAACTTTGAATATTTCAAAATCACACTATTAATTTACCAAAAATAAATTTCAGCTGCATTAACAAATGTTAGAATATCCAATAATATTTTATGCAACTAAAATCAATTTTTACGCCACTTTTACCAAACTTACTCAATAAATCCAATAATCACAAATCCTAATTAAATCAATCTTTAAGCACAGAAAATTCAATTAAATCCCCAAATTTAAATATTAAATGAGGGCAAAAATTTGAACTCATCAGTAATAATTAGTAGCTAAATCAGCAATTTCTTGTAGTGAGGAGAGCATTCCATCACAAACCACAAATGCAATGTTGCATATTGGGTGCATGAACGAAAAGCACACATGCATGACTAGGCTGATCCAAGAGCAAGGATGACGTGAGAAGATGCGTGATGGAGGTTCGAGATCGTGTGATCAAAATGGAGCAAGATCAAGGCTGATCTTGGGTGCAACGAAGAGGATTCAAGGGCTACGATGTTGGATGGATCAATAAGGGGATTCGGGTTAGGTAATTTTCATGTGGGCTTTTCTGATTTTTCGTAAGGGTTTAAGATGGGGCATATTAGATTTTTGTAGGGGGAGCCCTGGTAGTGCGAGACAATGAGGAATTTTGAGAACTAGGGTTCTTCTTCTAGGTGTGAGCAAGAGTGAGGAGGAGTGCATTGTAAGAGAGTTTTCCCTAATTCTGATGAGCACAAAGTGGCTTTCAGAATTTGGAGATTTCTCTAGCGTGTAGATTGGCTTCACTTAGGTAATCACAAGCACAAAGTGATCGGGACCACTAAGTGAGCTTCTTTCACCAATTTATTTCTAGCACTTTCTTAATCTCTTGTAATCACCTAGTATTATCATGAAATACAGATTGTTGTTCAATTTCCTGTCCACTCATTAATTTTCGTTTCAAATTCTACTTAGTTTTTGGATTTGGCTTATTTAAGTTTGCTTGCATTTTATGTTTTTAGCTTTAAATTATGCTATGCTTTTAAATTTCTTTAGTGCCTTCCAGTTTTCATTCCATTTCTTGTTTCTGAGTTAGTGATTGGGTCTTGGGGAAAATTTGCACACATCAATGGTTCCTTTTAGGGACTACATGACCCCAAAGTGGGCACACCTTATCAAAATGTCTTCTTGAGTGTAGAGTAACCCTTGTCCATTCACTACACTGGAGTTTAGATTTAAGTTTCCTCTACTGATTAGAAATTATGCACCAATTTATTATTACTGTTTGTAATTTAAGTTTGCTACAATATCTAGTTGAATTCTTGTTTTCTTGTAAAGAATGTTGTTAGGAAATTTCATCTTCATTTCATGTTTAATTTCTGCACATGCATATGCATCTTCTAGTAGTCATACTTGAGCATTCACATATCCACGACTCACTGTTATGCTTGAATATATTTTGATGTTTGCCGATCACTCTTGCTGATGCACATAAACTCCTGGTCACATTTTCACTACAACACACTTCAAATTCACTTTGATGTGAATTTGGGAAACATTCTACTATTGTATTGTGCTAGTACTATGCTGTCACAACTTTTATCAACATTTATGCATTCATCCCAAGCAACCTTTGGTTCTACATGTGTTATCTTATGCCTTGCAGTCACACAAATGAAATCTGTTCTGGTTTTAGTAAACTATCTGTGTATGTCATTTGTGAGTTATTTTATTGTGCATTATTTTAATAATATAATTGATCATGATGAGGGATAATAAAATCCTAGATTTATAGGAATTATTACAAAACATGAATTGGTTGAATGATTATGTATTGACTTGACATTTGCATGGTTGCGAGTTTGAACCTTGGTAGCCACAAACTAAGCTTTCTTTTTGCCAAAAATCTTTTTGGCATGGCTGTGAAGGAGTAGAAACCCTAGCCGTCTAAGAGGGCAGCTGAAGGGCAGGGAGGTTTTAGAGTAAACATTGTATTAGTGAGTGAGATAAGGAGCTAGAAGGAAGGGAAAGCAAGAGAGACCATTGTTGACCAAGAAGGAACTCTATAATTCTTGAAGTGTAGCAAGGAATCCATGTTAGGGGAGCTCGAACTCGTTAGCTTTGTGTTTTAGATTTAATTGCTTTATGTATAGCATGTTTATGTATGAATCCTTTCTATCACGTTTAAAATTCTGGGTTTCTGAAAATTTTCCAAACAACTGCCTGGCGGGCCTTCAAAGGCGCCAGGTGACTCATATTGATTCTAGTGGTTTTCTGGGTTCTTGTGAGGAACCACCTAGCAGCACGAATAGGCCGAGAAACGACACATGTTGTTCGACCTAGTTTCTGGGTTTCTGGATGATCCGCCTAGCAGTGAGGAACATCCGCTAGGCGACGCGAACACGTTTGGCTCGACTTTAATGTTTTTGGGGTTCTGGGTTGATTTTGATTGGGGAAAAAGAGAGCTTATATGTTGTTTGATTATTAGAGGCCTATGATTATTCAATTACACTATGATTGGAAATTAATTTGGAAAACATGAACAAACATATATTAGGGTTTGGAAAATTAGGGGTTTAGGTTATGTGATTAAATTAACATATGAATTTCGGAAAGAATGGTTATTTTCACCTTTAAATTGATAAGAGCCTGAATGCATGATTACATGATAAGATTGCGAAATTAGGCGGAAGACGGCGGTTCTGAGAGTTTAGGGTTCATGTAGCAGGTGGAAAAAAACTTGAGATTTTCCTAGAACTGATGCACCGCCTGGCGGAAGGCAGCTGACCGCTAGGCGACAACGAAAAATGTAGTTATTGTTCTGTGTTTTGTGCAGAATGGGCGCGAATGGAATTGTTACAGGTTTGGAGGATGTAGATGAGAAATTAGGGAGGATATGTTACTATGGGTACATTGTATGTTGGAGAGTAAGTATAAATAAAAGAATTGGATAGGAATTGTAGATGGGATTGTAAATTGGTGATATAGTTCAGGTTGGCATTGAGTTATAAAATGATGCAGTGGCAAGTTTATAGTAATCATAAGCATGATGATTATGTTAGTAGTTTTATCTTGTAAGCGAATTGCTCTCATGTGTGTACAAAGAAGCTTATGGCTTGTCAAAAGGTAATGTAGTGAGTTGTGAAAGCTCTAGTGAGGTAGGAGTGTTGTCACGACCATAAAAGAAAATGGAAACTGGTTTGGGGAAACATATGGGGGTTGCATAACTGTCTTAGAGTCTATTGGAGTAGAATGACTCTGGAGTTAATTGTTGAAAGGATATGTGTTAGGGTTGTAAAGATCCATTCATGCATATACATATGGTTACATTGTCACAGAGGATTGTTATGAGTAATGGAGGTTGGAATTTCATTGTGGGACCTTCTTGAATTGAGCAAAATAGAGCTATAGTGGAAAAACCAGTATCATTTGATGTACTAATGTAGCGCCTGGCGGTGGGGTTGGACTGCTAGGCGAGAGCTATCCTTCTAGAGGGTCACTGGGACGAGTGGCGCCTAGCAGCAAAGGTGTTTCCATCAGGCGATACCTGTAAAGTTAAAGGCATCTGAGACGCTTAGCGCTTGGCAACATGTGTCCCCCGTTAGGCTATCTGTAAGTGAATATCGCCTAGCGGCTCTAGAGTAGCGCCAGGCGATAATGCAGAGGCAGAGCTTGGGATTTTGTTTGCTTTGGAGGTGCGTGATCTACAAGGCTTTGGTGATACCTTAAAGGTCAGCTTATTGGAGTGTTCCTTGAGTTGTGGCTCGGGATAGGGGTTAAACATGTGGCATTCCTTGAGTTGTGGCTCAGAATGGCATCTCTTGAGTTGTGGCTCGGGATGGCGGGTGAACACGAGGAACTCTTGAGTTGTGGCTCAGGTTGGCGAGTATTGCCGATGTAAGTGTGTGAGTTGTGGCTCGTACCGATGGATCTAGGTAGATTGCCCTCCTCAGTAATTAGTTGACGAGTTTGGTAGTCTTAGGACGTTATGAACTATGTTCGTATTGGGAACTCCACCTAGCGTTACGGAGTATGGTCCGTAGCAGGTTCCCGTACATGTTCTACAAGTTGTGACTTGTAGGTGTGGCAGCAAGATATCTTTGGATATTCACCTAAAGACATAGATCATGGATGACATGGTGGTGGCCATGTGGTATGGAATCAAGAAATAGAAATCCTTTTATGTCTGTATGTGCTTATATATTTGAATTATATATGTGTGTTTTATATTGTAGCTCACCCTATCTGCTTGTGTTTGGCGATGATCGTGTATTGCGTTACACGTGAGCAGATGATGTTGCAGGTGGATCTGTGAGGCATAGCATCGGAGAGAGGCTAGCTTGGAAAAGCTTTATGGAGTTTATGGATTTCTTTATGTTTTTATAAACAGTGTTTTATCATACTTGGTTAATGTATTAGAATTTTATAGTTTTTGAAGTTGAGTTATTTTACGATGTAATAAAGATTTACATTTCCTGCATTTTTAGGAAATGAAATTAAATAAATGTGGTATTATTATTATGCTTTTATTTTATATTTTTAAAATCCGTAATATCCGGACGGGGATGTTACACTTTTCAAATCCAAAATTCTGCATAAATCATCCGGACCACATCTGCATTGCAAGTTGAAATTGAGTTGAATTGATTATTGTTGTTGGCATTGTCCAAATCTGTTGCCACAATCTAGAATACTGCAGCTCTATGGCATCCATGCATGTTCTGCATTCATGATTTCATTCATTCACATCTATCATCTGTTGTTGTTGTAACGTGTTGCTCTTTCTGCCATACAGAGTCATACCTATTGCCATCTAGATTAGTATTGCATTCATGATCTAATCCATGTTCATTCTAGTTTAGACCATTTCAACTTGCATTTTAATAAACTTTTCAAGCCCTAAGCATGTACTTAGATTCACCTTCATTTTGTTTTAATCTAATTTCATTTATCTCAATTCTGCTCTTGCATTCATTTATCATTTCATCACTAATCTGCATTGTATGAATTGCTGCTAAATTTTGTTGCACTTTGGAATCATCCGAAATGGCATTCTGCAGTTTTGCTGAAATCCTTGCTACCACTTGATTCCATGAACATTTTCTGCATAAACCTGGTTTTGAATTCGGTTTTCACTACATATAGACTCATATGTGAACATGGCTGGAAGTGGTTCATCTTCAGATTGAGATTTCTAAAGTGTTTTAATACAACATTATAGGTTCACATCATTTTGCATCTACATTTTGTTGTATTGAAAATTTGATCTATATCGTTGATTGTTGCATAACTGCTAGAAACTGTCATGAGATTATATAATGTGGTTTTTCATGCATATCCTTGCTTATTTCATTAGTATCCTGTTGGTACAGGTTTTGTATAAGGTTAGGTGCTCATTTCCCATGTGTATTGCATCAAGCCACATATCATACCAATCATTTAACATCCATCTCCATTTTAGATCTAATTTGCATACCATCATTCCATTTTTAGCTTCATTTCAAGTCCTCGTTCTAATAGGTTCCATGCACCATAATATCATGCATTGCATTCAAACATGAAATTAATCATTTCCATCATGCATATTTTCTTCTAGTTTCAATCATGCATTTAGTTTAGTTGTTGATTGAATAAAAATTCAGTTTTCTATTAATTTCTTTTCTTTATTTTCTTTTGATTTTCCCCCTTTATTTTAGCAAGAGTAAATTATACAAGCTATGCTCGATATGCACCATTTTCTTGGATTCGATCCTGGGTCATCTTCTCTATACTTCATTAGGGGGGTAATTTAGGTTTTGTTTAACTCCAAAAACGACTGAAAAAATGAGTTAACACTAATTTGTATCTTTTTTTCTTGAAGGGGGCTTTCTTGTGATAGGTTTTAAAAGGAGGTTGTAAGAAATCTTGTAAGGTTTAAGATATTGTATCAAGTTGTGTTTCTTGTTTTTCTTATAAGGTCCTTGTAAAAGCTTGGAATTAATGGATTGACTTAACGAGGGTGATTAAGCAGTTAACTCTCTTGTGAAGGTGAACCAAAAGAACTCTTGGAGTTATTGTCTTTCCCTTTTATCTCTTACAAATCTAAATTAAATTCATATTGCATAATTATGGATGATTACACTTTACTAAAATAACATTTCTTAAATCTAAAACTATCTTTATTTAAAGTATTCACTTATTCCAATTTAATTTTTTCATTCATTTTTCAAAAAAATTTCTAAATTCATTAAAAGTTCAATTCCTTCCTCCTACTAAACTAAGTTGATTTCTCTAACAATTGGTATAAAGATTTGGTTCTTGAAAGTTATTCAAGGTTTGTTCATTTGGATTTTTCTTTAAAATGGTTGAGGAAAATATGCCTTGTGTGAAAGGTGTTCTAATTAATAGGCCACCTATATTTTCTAAGTTTGACTACTAATTTTGGAAAATTGGAAGGAACATGTTTATTAAATAAATTAGTTTTGGAATGCTATAATACATGGTCCTTAAATTTCAAAATATCTTATGAATGGAATTTAAGAAAAAAAAGCATGGAATGATTTAAACCAAATTAAATAAAGGAAAGGGAATTATGATTGAAAACCTAAGAACATCGTAACTTCTACAATGAATCTTAATGAGTTATTTCTTATGTATAACACAAACTTTGGAGGTCACACATGAAGGAACCACAAATGTGAAAAGTGAAAAGGTAAAGAAAACATACATTTTTTTTCCAAGATTATGAGATGTTTAGGATAGAACAAGGTGAATTTGTTTCAGTATGCTTAAAACATATACTCCGAAAGATGTCATTAACTATAAGGAAGCATTTTCTCTTATTTTTGAGAAAGATTCCTTCAAAATTATCACGATATTAGTAGCTCATTACGATCTTGAGTTGCATCAAATGATGTTAAAACTATCTTTTTGAATGTTTATATGGACCAACCGGAGGAATTCATTCAAGAAGAAAAGGAACACATGATGTGTAAACATAAGAAATCAATATATGGAATAAGGCAAGCTTCTCGACAATGGTATCTTAAGTTTAATGATATTAGTATGTCCTTTGGATTTAAGGAAAACATTGTTGATCGGTGAATATATCTCAAAGTCAGTGGGAGAAAGTTTATATTTCTGATTATATATATGGATGATATCTTGCTTGCGAATAATGATCTTAGTCTATTAAGTGAGACTAAGAGGTTTCTCTCTCATAACTTTGAAATGAAAGATATAGGTGAGACATACTATGTGATAGGAATAGAGATACTTTGTGATAGCATATATTAATAAAGTTTTAGAATATATTCAGAATGGATAAATGTTCAGCATCTCCTGTTCCAATATAGAAAAAAGATAAGTTTAGTCTCATGCAATGTCCAAAGAATGATTTAAAATAGAAATAAATTGAAGATATCCCTTATTAAATAGTTGTTGGGAGTTTGATGTATGCTCAAACATGTATGAGGCCAAAGTTGGCATGCTTGGCAGATACTAAAGTAATCTAGGACTAGATCATTGAAAAGTTACAGAGAAAGTTTTAAGATACGTACTGTTGGGAGTTTGATGTATGATCAAACATGTATGATGCCAGATATTAGCTTTGTAGTTGGCATGCTTGGTAGATACTAGAGTAATTCAAAACCATATCATTGGAAAGCTACAAAGAAAGTTTTAAAATGTCTGCAAGGAACAAAGAATCGCGTGCTTACTTATAGGAAATTTGGTCATCTTGAGGTGATTGGTTATATAAATTCAGACTTTATCAACTTTTGGATATAAGAAAGTCTACATTTTATTATGTGTATCTTTTAGCCAAACAAACGATTTCATGGAAAAGTGCGAAGTAGTCCGTTATTGTTGCATGGACTATGGAAGTTGAATTAGTGGCATGTTTTGAGGCCACAGTTCAGGCTAACTAGTTGTGAAACTTTATTTCAGAACTTGGAATAGTAGATAACATTGTTAAGCTACTGAAAATTTATTTTGATAATTCAACAACAGACTTATTTTCTAAGAACGACAAGCATTCCAAAGGTTATAAGCATGTGAAATTGAAATACTTTGCCATTAAAAAAGAAATTCAAAAATGTAGATTGTCAATAAAACATATTAACATTGATCTTATGATTGTTGGACATTTAACAAAAGGGTTAATGCCCAAATTGTTTGCTAGCTACGTAGAGAATATGGGCATTATGTGTACCATTGAATGTTGAATGTTAATGTTATTAATGCTTATGTGACACTCTGAGATGTAAAATTTTCTGAAATTTGTGTTTTCTTCCTTATGTTTATGCATGCAAGGTATGATAAAGAAAACTAATTATGTTATTATTATTATTATTATTATTGAAATGACATTATGTTTGAATCCATGATGAACTTCTCATTGTAAAGTCATAAGAAAGGGATAATACAATAGTACATGGAAGGGAACATGTCAAATGAATTATGTATAATCGCTATGACTCTTGTTATTTTTATATCTTTAATTATGAATAGTGATGAAACCAATTTATGTAAAATCCTTCAATGCGCATTATGTTTATGTATTAAATCGCAAAATATTTTGACTGTCAAATGGAAGAATGTTAGAATTAATTGACGAATTAATTATATTATGCGACTCATTTGAAATATTATGATGGACCTAAATGTGATTTAATAAAATATAATAAGGATCTATTGGTTATTATGAGAGGTTATAATAAAAATAAAACAAAGATAAAATAAAAAAGACTTTATAGACGTTGGTTAATAAAAAGATTAAGATTTTGTCTTTAGCCATAAAACTCTTCTAGAATAAGTCATCAAGAAAGAAAGTGTATTAGGAGGAAGAAAGGCAAAAAAATATTTAAAATTCTTAATATTAGAAAGAGGTTAAGAAGGGATAATCATGAGTTACTTATTACTTGTCTTTTCCAAGAGTGTGTATTGTACTTAGTTTTGTAATAATATTTGATTATAAACTTTTAAGAATTTATTTAAAGAATAGCTGATTATAGTTCAAGAATTAGGATGAACCAGCATAACCATCCATTTCTCTTTTTGTGTAAGCTGTAACTTAATTAATACAAAATAATGGTTGGAGTCCATACTTGTGAAAAAGGTCTTTGTTTCATTCCACTCCTTTTAAAATCTTCCTCTTACTTTAACATCACCCTTATTTAAAATTGGAAGAAGAAGAAAAAATATCTATCACATGACCAACATCTTTACTTTTTTTTTTCTTCTATATTCTCCTTTTTACTATCTTAATATCACGGCACAAATCAAAATAACCAACGAAAATAAATATAAACTGTATTACTTTCAGTAACTAAATGTCATATGTTTTCCTGAAAATTTTTTTTTTTAATATTTCTTTTTTAAAATATAATCATTTAATAAGTTTTTATTAACATAATAGTAATAACAACAACACTTTTATGTTTATTCATATTCATTATATACATATTACTAAGTTATTAAGTGAATTTATTTTAGAAAGAGAGATATATGAACATATATATTTTCTTATTTCACGAAGCAGATTGATTATTTATCCTATTAAAAAAAGTTGAAAGTATTGTTTTATAATGGAAGTTGCAATATTTTACACTTATGTAAACAGTAAAGCAAATTATAGAAGCGGTGTGAAATTTAAAAGGAGAAGAAGGCGATGGTATTTTGCAGCTTAA
>Ga0209389_1005400_pt1 | contig 10875 bp, 9 predicted proteins | sample CowpearedBW_FD_187526 | JGI IMG/M metagenome (GOLD analysis project Ga0209389, IMG submission 187526) | Root nodule microbial communities of legume samples collected from California, USA - Cow pea red BW (SPAdes) (version 2) | ecosystem: Host-associated > Plants > Roots > Nodule | place: USA... | reverse complement strand
GAATTCCTCGCCCATGAGGAGGATCCCGCAAACGGCAGCGACGAAGATCCGCAACAGCTCGACGCGGCTGAGTGACATCATGGAGCGGGATGGCACAGCCGTCCCGCGGTAGCGCGGGGACCGGTGCACAGCGCCGGTCCCCATTCTTCTGAGCGAGGCTTGAGAGGGAGAGCCGGGCCGGGACGGGTTTGAGCCGTCGGGGTCAAAGGAGAGCGCCTGGCGGTTCGACCCCTTCCTGCTCTCCGAAAGAACCCTGCCATGACCGAATCTCTCGCCGGCGGCGCTGCCGCCGCGCCGCTTTCGTTGCGCGCCGCTGCAACTTTCACCTCCGCCGCTGTCAGGGCCGCGCGACAGCTCCTGACCGAGCTCGAACTCGGCCGGCGCATCGATGCCGCTGTTCTGCGTAGCGCCATGGAGGCTGCCTTCGGCGCCTCCGACGCGGCCGGCGCCTGGAACTGGAAGACCGCCTATGACGTCTGCGAGGCGGCAACCGTTCTGTTTCTTCGCAAGTTCGGACCGGCCATACGGGCCAGGGCTGGCTCGACGGCTGCCATGCTGCCGATGCTGGCGAAAGTCGCGAACTGCCTGCCGACCCACACGCGGCGTTCCGAGGACAGCCAGGCGCTTCAGCAATTCTCGACGCCCATTCCGCTGGGACTGGTCGCATGCTCTGCAGCCGGCATTACATCGGTCGATCGCGTTCTGGAGCCTTCCGCGGGGACCGGCTTGCTCGCCTTCTTTGCAGAGCTCGCCGGGGGCGCCTTGATCTTGAACGAGTTGGCCGAGACCCGGGCGGGGTTGCTCGAGCATCTATTCGCGGGCGTTAACGTCACGCGGTTCGATGCTGCTCAGATCGATGACCACCTCGACGTGAGTGTCGCGCCGAGCGTCGTTCTGATGAACCCGCCGTTCTCCGCGGTGGCGAATGTCGATCGACGGATGGCGGATGCGGCTCTCCGTCACATCACTTCAGCGCTCGCGCGTCTTTGCGACGGTGGACGCCTCGTCGCCATCACTGGCGCCAGCTTCGCGCCGGATAACCCAGCATGGCGAGACGCCTTTGTGCGGCTGCAGGAACGCGGGCGGGTGGTGTTTTCTGCGGCGATCGACGGCGCCGTTTACGCCAAGCACGGGACTCAGACGGACACAAGGCTGCTTGTGATCGACAAGCTGCCTGCTGCCGATCCGACGGCTTTTCTTGCCTCGCCAGGAATGGCGGCCGATGTCGCTACCTTGCTTGGTTGGGTGACCAAGCATGTGCCTCCGAGGTTGCCCGTCGCCACGCCATCGGAGGTCGCTGCTATCGAACGGCCAGCGATGTCGCGACCGACCAGCGCCGTCGCACCGCGCTCATCGTCTTCTTCAATAGCCGCTGCACCAGAAGGCGTCGAACTTGCGTACGAGGCGGTCGAATGGTCGCCGCCGGAAGGTGCTCGGCTTACCGACGCGCTTTATGAGGAATACGGACTGCAATCGATCCGTATTCCCGGATCGTGCGCACACCCGACCAAACTCGTGCAGTCGGCGGCGATGGCCTCCGTTGCGCCGCCGAAGCCGTCCTACCGGCCGCACCTGCCTTCGAGCTTGGTGGCAGATGGAATTCTGTCGGACGCGCAGCTCGAGAGCATCACCTATGCCGGCGAAGCGCATTCCGAGTTCATCGCTGGTTCCTGGACGGTCGACGCGACCTTTGATGTTGTGGCCGCCGCGCGCGACGACGCGAAAAATGCCTTCCGCTTTCGCCGCGGCTGGTTCTTGGGCGATGGCACCGGCGCGGGCAAGGGGCGGGAGGTCGCGGGGATCCTGCTCGACAACTGGCTCAAGGGCCGTCGTCGTGCGGTCTGGATCAGCAAGTCCGACAAACTGATCGAGGACGCGCAGCGCGATTGGTCCGCGCTCGGCATGGAGCGGCTGCTTGTTACGCCCTTGTCTCGGTTTCGCCAGGGCACCCCGATCCGGCTCTCGGAAGGCATCCTTTTTACCACCTACGCCACGCTACGGACCGACGAGCGCGGCGAAAAGCTTTCGCGTGTCAGGCAGATCGTCGAATGGTTGGGCTCGGACTTCGACGGATTGATCGTCTTCGACGAGAGCCACGCCATGCAGAATGCGGTCTGGGGCAAGGGCGAGCGCGGCGACCAGGCGGCCTCTCAGCAGGGGCGTGCTGGCCTGAGGCTCCAGCACGCCTTGCCGAATGCCCGCGTGGTTTATGTGTCGGCGACGGGCGCCACCACGGTTCATAACCTCGCTTATGCCCAACGACTCGGCCTTTGGGGCGGCGCCGACTTCCCGTTTGCCACGCGTGCCGAGTTCGTCGAAGCGATCGAGGAGGGTGGGGTCGCAGCCATGGAAGTGCTGGCGCGCGACCTCAAGGCGCTCGGCCTCTACGCGGCCCGCTCGCTCTCTTATGAGGGCGTCGCGTACGAGCTCGTCGAGCACCAGCTTACACCGGAGCAGGTTCGCATCTACGATGCCTATGCCGGTGCGTTCAGCGTCATCCATAATAACCTGGACGCGGCGATGCGGGCGGCCAACATCACCGGCGAAACTGGGACGCTGAACGGGCAGGCCAAATCCGCCGCCCGCTCCGCCTTCGAGAGCGCCAAGCAGCGCTTCTTTGGGCATCTCCTGACATCGATGAAGACGCCGTCGCTGATCCGATCGATCGAGAAAGATCTTGAGGCTGGACACGCCGCGGTCATCCAGATCGTGTCGACGGGCGAAGCACTGATGGCGCGCCGGCTCGCCGAGATCCCGACTGAAGAATGGGGCGACGTCCAGGTCGACATCACCCCGCGCGAGTATGTCCTCGACTATCTCGCCCATTCCTTCCCGGTGCAGCTCTACGAGCCCTTTAGCGACTCGGAAGGCAACCTCTGCTCCCGACCTGTCTATCGCGACGGCCAGCCGGTCGAGAGCCGCGAAGCCGTCGCGCGCCGCGACCGTTTGATTGAGAAGCTCGCCTCATTGCCGCCGGTACCTGGCGCGCTGGATCAGGTCGTGCAGCGCTTTGGCACCGACATGGTCGCCGAGGTGACCGGCCGCTCGCGCCGCATCGTTCGCAAGGGCGACCGGCTGGTGGTCGAAAACCGAGCCGGCTCGGCGAACCTCGCGGAGACCTCGGCCTTCATGGATGACGTCAAGCGCATCCTCGTGTTCTCCGACGCGGGCGGTACGGGAAGGAGCTACCACGCGGAACTGTCGGCCCGGAATCGCCGGTTGCGGGTCCATTACCTACTCGAGCCCGGCTGGAAGGCCGACGCCGCGATCCAGGGCCTCGGCCGCACCAACCGAACCAACCAGGCGCAGCCACCGCTATTTCGCCCGATTGCGACCGACGTGAAGGCCGAAAAGCGCTTTCTCAGCACCATTGCCCGCCGGCTCGACACGTTGGGGGCCATTACGCGCGGCCAGCGCCAGACCGGAGGGCAGGGCCTGTTCCGGCCCGAGGACAACCTCGAGAGCCAGTACGGACGTGATGCGTTGCGTCAGCTCTACACGCTGCTCGCGCGAGGCAAGGTCGAGGGATGCACGCTTGAGAGGTTTGAGGATGCGACCGGCCTGAAGCTGATGGATACCAATGGGCTCAGGGATGACCTGCCGCCGATCACGACCTTCCTGAACAGGTTGCTGGCCCTTACCATCGACCTTCAGAATGTCCTGTTCACTGCCTTCGAGCAGCTGTTGAGTGCTCGGATCGAGGGCGCGGTCGCGTCCGGCATCTACGACGTCGGGCTGGAAACGCTACGCGCCGAAAGCTTTGTCGTCACCGACCGGCGGACGATCTATGTCCATTCGGGCACGGGCGCCGAGACCCGGCTGCTCACGATCACCCAACGTCAGCGCAATCATCCGGTGAGTCTGGATGACGCTTTTGCTCATCTTTCCGATCGTCAGGCTGTCCCGTTGATCAATGAACGCTCGGGGCGAGCTGCGGTGCAGGTCGCGGCGGCGAGCGTCATGCTCGATGACGGCGAAATTGAGCGGCGCGTCAGCCTGATCCGGCCGATGGAGCAGCACGGGGTCCCCCTAAGCATGATGACGGAAAGCCATTGGCTCGAAGCGGACCGTGAGCGCTTCGCTGCGGCCTGGCTGGCGGAGCTTGCTGAGATCCCAGCGTTCACCGAAAGCACGATCCACGTTGTGGCAGGCTTGCTGTTACCCATCTGGAAGCAGCTGCCGAACGAATCGACCCGCGTCTATCGCCTTCAGACCGATGCGGGCGAACGCATCATCGGCCGCAAGGTCTCTGCGATCTGGGTCGCAAGCGTCCTTGCGGCGGGCGCACCCGCACTGACCCCGGACGCTGCCTTTGCCGCGCTGATGGAGGGACGAACTGTCCTCGATCTCGCGGAGGAGCTCCAGCTTCGCCGCGTCCGGGTCATGGGCGCATACCGCATCGAATTGTCCGGCTTCAACGATACGATGCGCGATCGCCTCCGGGCTTACGGCCTCTTTGGGGACATCATCTCCTGGAAGCTGCGCATGTTCGTGCCGACGGACACAAGCGGCATCGAGATCCTGTCGAAGGTGCTCGACAGCTATCCGATTGTGCGCATCGGTGATCGGGAGGCCGCGTGATGTCCCGCGATGCCTCCGAACTGGCAGACCGGCTCGCCCGCGAGGCCGAGGCGGTGTGCCGACACTATCTCTCCAATGGCAAGCGGGCGGGGCGGTACTGGCTGGCCGGCGACGTCCACAACACGCCGGGCCGCTCGCTCTTCGTGCGCCTCCAGGAATCGGCGAAGGGCCCCGCCGGCAAGTGGACCGATGCCGCAACCGGGGAACATGGCGATCTCCTCGACATCATCCGCGAAAGCCGGGGCTTGCATGATTTCCGCGAGGTGGCCGAAGAGGCGAGGCGCTTTCTGAAACTACCCCGTCCCGAGCAGCAATCGGCTCCGAAAGCTGTTCGTTCGTCAGCGCCGGCCGGATCACAAGAGGCGGCACGTCGGCTCTTTGCGATGTCCAGCCCGATTGAAGGGACGGTAGCCGAGACGTACTTGCAGCGTCGCGGAATAGCCAACGTCCACCATGGTGGCAGCCTCCGCTTCCATCCTCGTTGCTACTATCGGCCGGACGAGCATCTACCGACCGAAACCTGGCCGGCGATGATTGCCTCCGTCACGGACCTCGAGGGAAGGATGACTGGTGTGCACCGCACCTGGCTCGATCCAGACGGTTTTGATCGCATACGGCTTGGAAAGGCTCCGATCGACACGCCACGGCGGGCCATGGGCGACCTGCTCGGCAACGCCGTTCGCTTCGGTGTGGTGGACGACGTGCTTGCGGCCGGCGAGGGGATCGAGACCGTGCTGTCGCTGCGCTACGTGCTGCCGACCTTGCCCATGACCGCTGCGCTCTCGGCCAATCACCTCTCTGCAATGTTGCTGCCATCGAGCCTGCGTCGTCTCTATATCGCCCGCGATGCCGACGCCGCTGGCGATGCCGTACAGGCCATTCTCACCCAGCGCGCGGCAGACGCCGGCGTTGAAGCGATTGCATTGTCGCCTCGGTCCGGTGACTTCAACGAAGATCTGCACATCTTCGGGCTTGAGCCCCTCCGAGCAGCGTTGCGACTTCAACTCGTACCAGAAGACGTCGTTCGCTTCCTGCATTCGTGGACGTAGCTGCGGAATAGCTCCGGTGTTCGATCGACGTTCATCGGTCGGCTATCGCGAGACCAATGCCGGAAGAGGACGCGACCACGGCCTTCTAGAGGGCGATCGGACGGCAAGCGGCTCGGGCCGGCAATGGCTGCGACCGGCTATTTTCCGCCGCGCGCCGGCAATCGGAAGACACGTTATCTATCTGGGCGGCGCGCTTTGCATCGCGAAGCAAAATAGCCGGCCTCCGCCATCCTCCGCTGCCGCTTCGGCCCTCCGAGCCGCTCCGGGTTCTGGCCCGCTCCGCCCGCCGTCTGAGTGATCGCCACGAAGGCCGCGATGGGCGCGGCCGATCCGGCAAAGGACTCTCCGCCATGACCGATCACGACGACATCGAACCACCGCACACCTCTTCTCCAACTGACAACGTCCTCACCGAACTGCAGCTCTTCGGCTACCGCCCATTCGACGACCAGCCCGATCCACGACCGCTCCCTGAAGGCAAAATCGTCGCCGGGGCCGTTGCCGATATCTTCGACGCCCTGGTCGCGACGTTGAGCGACACACGCCTCGAGCCGGACCTTGACGATCTGCTTTGGTCGACCGTCAACCTGTTTCATCGAGCCGTCGATCGCATTCAACGCCAACTGGACGATAACGAACGGACGCAGCAGAAAAGCCAACGCGAACAGAATGGCTCCGAAGTGCGATCGGTCGAACTCGAGCGTGTCACGGCCGAAGGCATCACGTTGATCGAGCGCCGCAATTGCCTGGAACTCTTCCGTGACCAGGCCATCGAGCGGTTTGAGACACACACCGGCTCATTCTGGCGCCCCCGATCGGGATCGCTGGTGAACCACCGCACGCTGACCGCAGCGATGATCGACTCCCGCGACTTCATCGCGGCCAAGCGCCGAGCCGAGACGGAGGTCATGCTGCCGTCAGGGCCGAAGATCGCGCTCACCGGAGGGCTCGACTTCAACGACCACCACCTCATCTGGGATCGTCTTGACAAGATTCACGCCAAGCATCTCGACATGGTGCTGCTCCATGGCGGGGCACCGAAAGGTGCCGAACTGATCGCCTCCAAATGGGCGGTCACCCGCAAGGTGCCGCAGATCGCTTTCAAGCCCGACTGGACGAAACATGCCAAGGCAGCACCGTTCAAGCGCAACGATGCCATGCTCGAACTCCTGCCGATCGGCGTCATGCACTTCCCGGGCACCGGCATCCAGGACAACCTCGCCGACAAGGCGAAGCGGCTCGGCATCCCCGTCTGGAGGTTCGGCGGCGCGTGAGCACCGTCTTCTCGATCCCACGCCTTCGAGGCGGAATTGCCTACGCCGCAACTCCGCCTCCTTCCAGTCTCATATCCTGGCCTGCGCCGCGGTGGTGGTGGAAGGCGCGACTGGTACATCTATGCACATGGAGCCACCACCATGCTCCCCCTTGGGCTTGTTCTCAACACACTTGGCATTGGCCTGTTCTGCTGGGCGATCTTCTCGCTCGCTGTGTATGCCCTGCCGTTTTTCGTCGCACTGAGTATCGGGATGACGGCGTTTCAGAGCGGCGCCGGCCTCATTGGCGCGCTGCTTATCGCAACGGCCGGCGGTGCGCTGACGCTCGTCCTCGGCCAGGTTGCCGTTGCTGTTACACGGTCCCCGGCCTTGCGCATCGCGATCGCGACATCATTCGCTGTTCCCGCCGCCGTCGCCGGCTATCATGTGGTGTTCGCGCTATCGCAGATCGGGGTGCCGTCGCTGGTTTGGCGTGAGGCCTTCGCTTGCCTGGGCGCGGTTTGCATTGGCGGCACGGCGTTGACGCGCTTGACCGTTTTTGCCGAGACGCGCCTGTTCAGCCGGCCGGGCTGGTGAAGCAATCGTCTCAATCCGTTCTCACGGTCGCCACGCACGAGGGATGATCCTTCCTCGCCTCCTCACCTTCAAACAGGTTCACGTAGATCGGCGCGTTGAACGCGGGGTCAGCGTGATTAGAGCGAGAGGTAGTCGCGCCCCTCTTCGGTGCGCTTCGACCAAGTCGGTCCAATTGAGTCCGGCCCACGTAGATGCGGTGGTGCGGCGCGCAGCCCCTCGATCGTTCTATCGGGGACGATACCGCCTTTTGCGGCAGATTGTTTCTATTTCTCCTCCGAAACGTTTCAACCTCTTGTGCAGTTCAACCGAGATTCGGCAAGTCTTCTCCCGAGATCGCGGTTCAGCACGCGGACGCACGTGGCCTCTTTGATGGCTTGATCTGGCCGAAGACCGGCTTCGCCTCGATCGTCTGAGCCGCAACGCCGTTGATGCGACTTTCTTCCCCTGGGCTTACGCCCATTCCTCGCGAGGCAAGAAAGTCGCAACAACGGCGTCCTTCGCTGCGCTTCGGCCCGCGAGCGGGTGCGTCGCCGATCGTCCTCGGCCTGTCCATCGCCATCGAGGCCGCGGTGGTCGCGGGCTCGAAACACAACAGGAGAAGTGACATGGCTAACATCGGTTCTTTCAAGAAGGTCGGCAACGATTTCCAGGGCGAGATCGTCACCCTGAGCCTGCAAGCTAAGGGCGTCCGCATCGTCGCCGAAACCAACCGCTCGAACGAGAACGCGCCCAGCCACCGCATCTACGTGGGCCGGGCCGAGATCGGCGCAGCGTGGTCGAAGCGTTCCGAAGAGGGGCGCGACTACCTCTCGCTCAAGCTCGACGACCCTTCGTTCAACGCGCCGATCTACGCGAACCTCTTCGACGACGAAGGCGGCGAAGGCTACACGCTCTTGTGGTCGCGGCCGCGCAAGAACGGCGAGTAAGCTCGCTCAATCAAGCCCCGCCCGAACAGATCGGGCGGGGCTTCCTAAAGCCCGCCCTCAGTCCGTGCATCGCGCATCGAGCCGTGCAGCTCTTACCTAGCTCGCTTGTCGCGTTTTCAGCCGCAACACTGCATTCGTCCGCGTCGCAAACGCCCCAGGGGCTGGCCCGGAGGGGCATAGCGTGCGATTTGCAGCTCAATCACCGCCGCTTGCCAGGTTTTGGCCGTTCGTCTCGTGCCTCTTCATCTGGGAGGACTAGATCGACAAGACTAACGCCCAACGTGCTGGCGAGCTCAAATAGAGTGACGACAGTTGGATTGCGACGGCCACGCTCTAAGTCACTGATATACTGTTGGGTGAATCCGGACACTTCGGCGAATTTCTCCGTGAAGCGCTTCTGCTTCCGCAGTCTTGCGAAATTCTGGCCGACCAACTTGCGCATGTCCATCGGCGCAAATTGCGTCTTTACATACTATGAGGTTTATCTCCTATAGTATGTATTTCGACCTGAGGACCACCGCATTTGGTCCAAAGACGCGCCGGTACTCGACGCGTCATATGCGGTCGAACTGCCGTTTGACGGCGATTTAGAAGTGCGGGCCTACGCAGCCCGGCGCCTGTGGCGCTCGATCAATGGACGCTCGCCACGTCCTGCCTTTCATCAACTATCGAAACAGCGGCGCGAGCGCTTGAGTGCTGCGATCCGTGCGCTCGACGCGCACAGCGCGGGCGCTGGCTATCGCGTTATCGCTGAAGCGCTGTTCGGCAAGAAGCGCGTCCCCGATCGCGCCTGGAAGACCCATGATCTGCGTCATCGAACGATCCGCCTGGTGCAAAGCGGCCTCGCGTTGATGCGCGGTGGTTACCGCAAATTTCTGCGGCCTGGACTCAGGGACGAATGGCCCTTCCGCTCAGGGATATCGAAAACCACCCCCTCCAAATTAGGCATCCCCCTCCGAGAACTTGCTTCTCCATGATGACCGCACACACACCGGCGCCGCCATGCGTGGTGCGCTGTCCTCCTGGAGTTCTCAAATGCCCGATCCGATGGCCGGTCTGCCCCCGCGTTTCCTGCGTACCCCGGAGGCCGCGCGCTATCTTGGCCTCTCCGGTCGCACGCTAGAGAAGCACCGCACATACGGCACCGGACCGACGTATCGAAAGATTGGCGGACGTGTCGTCTACGCCGTAGATGACCTGAAAGCGTGGGCCGACCTCGGCGCCAAGACGTCGACGTCGGACCCGGGGAAGGGGACCGTGCTGCCGGCCAAGAAGCACCCGGTGCTGCGCCCGTATGCGGGCCAGGAACGCCGCTGATCGCCGCGTGAAGGCAGTGACAATGCGGCGCAAACACCATTCCGAGCTGGATCAGCTTGAGCTCTTTCGGGCGCTGCCCGGCGATCTCGTGCCCCGCGACGCGCAGGATCTGATGGCTTATCCGTTCTTCTCGCTGGCAAAGACCAAACGGATCGTGCCAATCGATTTCCGTGCCGGTGCGATCGCAATTCAGGTCGAGGCTGTGCCCGAACACGGCATGGCGACCATCTGGGATGCAGACGTTCTGATCTGGGCCGCTTCCCAGATCGTCGAAGCCCGTGACGCCGGCCTGAAGACGTCGCGCCTGATGGCTGCAACGCCTTACGAGATTTTGACGTTCGTCGGCCGCGGCACCAGCGCGCGTGACTATGATCGGCTGAAGGCGGGTCTCGACAGACTGCAGTCAACGACCGTGCTGACGTCGATCCGCCAGCCAACAGAACGGCGGCGGCATCGGTTCTCCTGGATCAACGAGTGGAAGGAAACGGCCGATGCAAATGGCCGCCCATTCGGGCTCGAATTGATCCTCCCTGATTGGTTCTATGCGGGCGTCATCGATGACGCGCTCGTGCTGACGATCGACCGCGCCTATTTCGAGCTGACGGGCGGGCTTGAGCGCTGGCTTTATCGCCTTGTGCGCAAGCACGCCGGTCGCCAGGACGGCGGCTGGAGTTTTGATCTTGTGCATCTCCATGCCAAGTCCGGCATCCTCTCGCCGCTCAAGCACTTTGCTTACGACGTGCGTCAGATCGTCCAGCGCCAGACATTGCCCGGCTATCAGCTCGTGCTCACGCGCGATCCGAACGGCACCGAGCGACTGAACTTCGCGTCTACGCCTGTCGATCCCTTAACGGCACGCTTGCGCCGGCGCGGCCTCGTTCCAAATTCGGAGGACAACCTGTGAATCAGCTCGTGCTATCGAGGACCGCAACCCTCGTGCTATCGGGGACCCGATCCTCGTGCTATCGGGGACCGGAACCGAGCTTAAGAGCTTGTTTCTCCGCGCTTTCCAGCCGCTCTAACTTTACTAACATACTGACACTAACTTCTTGTTGTGAATCAGTACGTTGTGAACAAGTCGGCTGCGCGTGCAACGAGGATGCCTCATGCATCCACTCTCTCACGCGCAAAGCTTCGCTGCAATGCGATTCT
>Ga0209389_1005391_pt1 | contig 10887 bp, 7 predicted proteins | sample CowpearedBW_FD_187526 | JGI IMG/M metagenome (GOLD analysis project Ga0209389, IMG submission 187526) | Root nodule microbial communities of legume samples collected from California, USA - Cow pea red BW (SPAdes) (version 2) | ecosystem: Host-associated > Plants > Roots > Nodule | place: USA... | reverse complement strand
AGGATGCTTTTGTCAAATTTCTGGAGTTGGAAAAGTTGACTAGGCATTGGGGAAAGGAGAGAACTGCTGAATGTAATATTTTCCTTGCTGAGTTGTATTATGACTTTGGATCATGCTCTCCCATTGGTTCTAATCAGTCAGAATTTATTTCTGAGACATCTTACCATCTTTGTAAGATCATAGAATCTGTAGCTTTAGATTATCCTTTTCACTTGACTAATACCTTGAATGGAGGTTGTTATTTGATTGATAGTATCCAGGAGACCAGTGTAAAAACAATAGATACCTCAACGACAAGCAATTTAAATTTAGACAGCTCATTTTTGATGAAAAAGAGTTCCCTCTGGGCTCGATTTTTCTGGCTAAGTGGGAGATTGTCTATTGTTGATGGCAACATGGCAAAAGCTTGTGAAGAGTTCTGTATTGCTTTGTCACTTTTGGGCAAGAGAGAAAATGTGGAAGATTCCTTCTGTTCAGTCTCCCGTCCACATTGCAAGGCTGTAAAAGAACTAAACTTTGATAGAGTTCTTGATGAAATTAATATATTGAAGGTCAATTTCTTGATGGAGAATTCTGTCATTAAGATGATGGAGCATGAAAAGTATTTGGAGTGCGTATCCTTGCTTTCTCCACTTTTATTCTCTATGCGGGATGTCTACCCTGATTCATTCCCTTTATCCATGGCAGATAAAAAGGATGAAAAGATAACTTCCACTGAGCTCATGGCTGTAGATGTTCTAATGGAAGCATGCCAAAAGACAAAGCCAATGGATGTAGAGATGTATTTCAATTGTCATTATAGGAAGCTGAAAATACTTATGACAAAGATGGGTTTAAGTACATGTATTAAATCATTTAAATCCTCCGATCAAGCACCTCATTTAAATGCCTCTCCTAATTTTGATATTGATTCAAAGGAAAGTCCTAGTAAGCACTGTAGTCAATGGGTTGTGGATGAAGTGAAGGCACTCTCTGACTGTATCTCACAAGTGAAGAAAATTATTGATCAACGTGGAGATTCTGTAAGCAAATACCATTTCAGTAGTTTTGGATTCTGTTATGTTATAGCGCATATTAATAAAAACATACTTTCCTGTTCATCCAAGAAGTTGAGGAACTATATGCCATTCTCCTTCCTGAAAAACACATCAGATATTTTGGACTTACCTAATAGTTATCTATTATTAGCCTAGTAATGAGCATCCAGAATAGTATTAATTACTCCTTCTTGAATAAACGTCATTGTGGCATCAACTTGATAAACTAATTTTCTGTTGTATTATAATTGGAAAAGTCACATCCTCATTACTTGTTCTGTTTGCTTGTGTTCTTGGCTCAGATTTCTCATAGAAATACAGGAACTTGATCGGCTCTGTCTATTTGATGCGTTGTTTTGGCTTTTTTTTTTCCTGATTTACTTTCCTATGTTTTTGAGTGTAGTATTTTAAGTAACCACTGAAACTCTTATTTTTCTGCCAAGCCAGAAAAAAGAAAGTAACCAAAATAATTGTATTTAATTGGAACTTCATGCTCGTGTTATCTTGTCTTCCTCCTTACTGTTTCATTGATTACACTAAAAGATATTGATATCTTTGATCTATATACATTTTACTGGAATCTTTTTGAAGTGGGATGGCCTTTTCATGCATAGCTTACCCTTCATGATTATCAGTTATACAAATTATGATATTATTTTTCACTGAATGTGTATGGGGCTGATAGGAATTGGATTCTTTGTTGTTATTTTCAAACTGACATTTTTTATTTTTGACCTGGTTTAGTTGATACAGAAACTAATTTTTTGAACTCTGTTCTTCAATGTGCTTTTTCTGTACAGAAGTAGTGAAGTACTCTCTGTATCAGTAATATTAATGCCCTTTTCTTGATTAGTAGGCCCCATATGGGCTCTTTTTGTTCGATATATGTGTGATCTACGTCTTAAGTTTGGGGACAAGGGATCAATCATTTATTCATTGTTGTGTGGCTCTTTTCCTTAAGAATAAATCGTTTGGCATGCTGGGTCAATCTTGAGTGGCATTTCACTCTGAAACAATTCTATGATTCGTTTTAAAGCTATTCAAAGACTAAGGCTTGGTGTGCAATTTTTCTATCCAATTATGTATATTGGGTTGAGTGGAAAGCTCAATTTTTTAAAAAACAGATTGCCACTTGATATGCTTTGATTTGGGTTGCCATTGTGGCTTCTCTCTTGTTCACTCATGGTTGTTTCAACGGAATTTTCCTTTAGAGGCCTTGTTGCCTCTGCAGCATTCTTTGATATTCTTTCTTGCTACGTCATTATTTTCTATCTCTGTTTTGAAATATAGCTCGTTGTTTTCCTTGTTGGTACTTTCCTCAATATTTTTTACGGTTAAAAGTGGATATAATTTGTGATTGCTTACGCTGGTCTGTGTAACTTGTTTATTTATAGCATCTTTAGTTTCCTCGATATTTCAATATAGAATGTTACTGTTGTGAAAGATGTGTTCTTATACTTGCAGGATGGCCTTTCTGTTCCAAAAAGTAGCATTTGTAAAATGCAATCTCTGCTGTTGTTAATCATGAGCTATGTTGCCAGCATACTGGTCTTCAATAAAGCCTCAGCTGAAGATCTTTCAGATCAAGCTGAAAGCAGATGTTTTGTTGATGCAGTTGTTGTTTTCTGCAAACTCCAGCATCTTAGCCCAACCACACCCATCAAAACTCAAGTTAGCTATCTTATTCTTGGAATAGTTGTACTTTTAAGTGATTTGGTTGTTTTAGTGATTGATTTTTTTAATTGAAAACTTCTACTATTCTTTTCTGCATTCTTAACTCAGGTTGATTTAATTGTTGCAACACATGACCTGCTTGCTGAATATGGGCTTTGCTGTTTGGGTGAAGGTGGAAAAGGTGAAGAAGGAACATTTCTTAGATTTGCAATAAAGCATCTTTTGGCCTTAGATATGAAGCTTAAATCCAGCTTTAGCCATAAAGAATCACTGCAATGTGAAGAAGTGTCCAAAAACAGTCTTGTCAATGTGTCTCTGGAAGAATCAAAATCAGACACATTAGGCGTCCAGATGGATTGGACCAAAATTGATGAAATTAATTCAGTTAAAAAGGATGTTTCTGGAGGAGTAATATCCAAAGATATTTTCTCATGCAGAATTCATGATAAAGACAGCAAGGAAGTAGAGTGTGAAAATCGTGGAGGTGCTGGCACTGACAGTAAGTTAATTATGGTTGAAAATTCAAGCAATCAATTGATTGAATGTGGAAATGAACTTTCTGAAGATGAACGGGAGGAACTCGAGTCTAAAATTGACTGTGCCTTAGATCAGTGCTTTTTCTGTTTATATGGATTACATCTAAGATCTGATTCATCGTATGAGGATGATCTAGTGATGCACAAAAACACAAGCCGAGGAGATTATCAAACTAAAGAACAATGTGCTGACGTTTTCAAGTATGTTCTTCCATATGCAAAGTCATCCTCTGTGAGTTTTCTCAATCCATATCTTGAAGTACAACATGTCCATGGAATATTGTACATAAAGTTTCATTTGTGATTTTATTTTTCTAAAAAATTGTGATAGAGGACGGGACTGGTCAAACTTCGTAGAGTTTTAAGAGCTATCAGGAAGCACTTTCTGCAGCCACCTGAGGACCTCTTGGAAGGAAACCCTATAGATAGGTTCCTAGATGATCCTAATCTATGTGAGGAAAAGCTCTCAGAGGAGGCTGGATCTGATGGATTTCTTGATTCTATTACCGAGAGAATGTTTCCTGATGTGGGTGGCATTGTTCAGTATAATGCCACATTATTGAGAAGGTATACATTGTACAGTAGTGTACGTGCTTCTTTCTTAATTTATTTTATAACATTCTGATTTAAATTTAATGGCTACAATATATCCGTGGTATTCCTTGTTTTAAGCATCTTAAGGTTATCTCGAAGTGCATTTGACTTTCAGGTCTGAGCCATATTTGGAGGTCTACTGTAACTTGTATTATTTCTTGGCTCTCTCTGAGGAAATGAGTGCAACAGATAAGTGGCCGGGATTTGTTCTGACCAAGGAAGGCGAAGAATTTGTTCAACAAAATGCTAAGCTCTTCAAATATGATCTCATTTACAATCCTCTGCGCTTTGAAAGCTGGCAGAGACTTGGAAATATTTATGATGAGGTGACTTAGAAATGTTATTTGGCTTATGAAAACCCCGATTACTGTGAATTTACTAATAAACATTATTGTCTTAATCTCTTAGTACGCTGCCCTATATAGTTTTATAAATGTTCCTTTGTTGCACTGAGCCAGGAAGTAGATTTGTTGCTAAATGATGGTAGCAAGCATGTTAATGTAGTAGGCTGGAGGAAGAATGCTACTTTATCCGAGAGAGTGGAAACAAGCAGAAGGAGGAGTAGACGTTGCTTACTAATGAGTTTAGCTTTGGCCAAGACATCTGCTCAACAGGTTTACCTCTCTATATATATTTACTCCTTTTAAAATTTCCCTTTATTTACATTATCTGGTTGTTTAACTTAGTTGAATTCCATCAGAGTGGGAATTTAACTTGAAAGGCTGTGTTTATACCTGCAAATGTTATCTGCATTGAGACTGACATTCTCTGTTTAGGCTAGCTACTTGGTTGCGGTAAATATCTGACAATATTTTTGTAAGACTAATTAAAATGTGCAGTAAAAAGCTATATGATGCTTTGATATTCAAGTTTTAGTTTATGGATTTATAACTATATATGCTTAAAACATTTACTCGAATTCATACACACTAGAATCTTTGTGATATCATTATTGCGTTGGTAGTACTATTGGTTTTTTATATATTTAACTTTTTTATTGCTTTTGTTGTATTTCCAGTGTGAGATACATGAGTTATTGGCGTTGGTATACTATGACAGTCTTCAAAATGTAGTCCCATTTTATGATCAGAGATCTGTTTTGCCCTTAAAGGATGCAGCGTGGATGACATTTTGTGAGAATTCAATGAAACATTTTAAGAAAGCCTTCACACTTAAGTATATCCTTTTTCCTTGTATATAGTTATTTTCTGCACTTCTCTAGCGTTAATGTGATGTTTATGAACTACTTGATTCTTTGTGCAGACAAGATTGGTTGCATGCCTTTTACTTGGGTAAACTCAGCGAAAAACTTGGATATTCAAATGAAATTGCGATATCATATTACAATAAAGCTATTGCTTTGAACACATCAGCTGTTGATCCTGTCTATAGGATGCATGCCTCACGCTTGAAATTATTATTTAAGCATGGAAAGCAGAATTTTGAGATTTTGAAGGTTTTTCCCTCCCTTTTCTGATCAATGAACTCTATTTTGGTTTATTATTGTCTTTGACATTGTTCATTTATTCTGATTGCATTTAACTGTCATATGCATATCTTCTTTTTCTGTCCTTTACAGTTCCAGTTAATTTAATTCAAATGTTAACCTTCAATTTTTTAATTGACTGGGTAATTTGGGCACTTGATCTATATATATTTTTTCTATTGTTTGTTCTTAAGCAGGTCCTATCAGCAAACTCCTTTAATCAATCTGTAAAAGAATCTGTCACAAGTATTCTTAGTGGTATGGAAACAAACCATGAAGAGTTGCTCCAATTGGATACTGTATGGTCTATGCTTTACAATGATTGCCTTTCTGCTCTTGAAATGTGTGTGGAGGGGGATCTCAAACATTTTCATAAGGCCAGATACATGCTGGCACAAGGGCTATACAAAAGAGGTGAGAGTGGTGATATAGAGAGGGCAAAGGATCATCTATCTTTCTGCTTCAGATCTTCACGCTCATCATTTACAATAAATATGTGGGAAATTGATAGCATGGTGAAAAAAGGAAGGTATGATTGTTCTTATCCTTTCATTTTTAAGTTTTTGTTAATTTGATAAATTAAATGTCATTTCGTCACTAACAATTGATTTGGCCATTTAGAAGGATGCTTGGGTAATACTTTGGTAATGTTAATTAGTGTCCTTGAGGCCAACCTAGGACTAACCTATTTTGTATTTAATATCAGGCGTAAGACACCAGGTTCTGCTGGGAACAAAAAAGCCCTTGAGGTTAACTTACCAGAAAGTTCTCGAAAATTTATTACTTGCATTAGGAAGTATTTGCTGTTTTATCTCAAACTATTGGAGGAAACTGGAGATAGATGTATTCTTGAACGTTCGTATGCTGCTCTTCGGGCAGATAAACGGGTAAATTCTATAGTCCTGATTTACTGCTTAAGCACGTCAGTAAATAATAACTGCTACAATTTATGCTTTATTTGTTCTCATGGAGGAACTTTTATTATAACCGTTTCTTGCACTTGATTAATGCAAATTATTTGATGATTTGGCTTGTTGTCTTTAACATAGTATTACTAAGATTGGTTTAGTTAAATTAGGTGATAAAAATTTACTGCTAAAGAGATGGATTTAGAGTTTATATGAGCACAAGTGAAGGAAACCCCTTCACGACCTGAGCAAAAGCTGGTCCTGAATTTGAAGAATCTAGCATCTGAATTATCAAGGGTGGAAAATTCTAATCCAGGACTTTGATTTATTTTCCTTGTTTTCTGTTTTGTACTTTGACTCGGGTGGATTCCTAGTCCTCCTTTCTTCTTTCTCTTTTCAATTTTCATGTCTTTTATATTAACATTTCCAAACTTAGGTGGATCAGTTTTACGTCTATAAAAACATTGAGGTTCCTGTTGCCAATTATAGCTAGTAGGTATTCGTCAACAATACTAGAATGAATTTCACGAATTATTCATTTTTTTGCTTCAGATTCTCCTAGAACCTTCAAATTTGTTTCTTAAGCAGCCTTGGATGCTTAACTCTTTGTGTTTTATTTATGTGTGTTCTGTGCATCACCACTTTCCTCGCCTAGTAAACATTTCTATTTTGTCTAGAATTTTTTAATATTATATGTTATTAGTCCCCCGTCAACTATGACATGCTTCATTTCTTTTGCCTTTTTTTCCTATCTGGTTCTCTGGTTTGATTGTATTGTAACATTTTTTGTTTGTTTTTCATTTCTACCGCATGTGCAGTTTTCATTATGCATTGAAGATCTTATACCAGTGGCTATCGGAAGATATCTAAAGGCTCTGATTTCAACTATCTGCCATTCTCAGACTGCTGCCTCTGGTTCAGTGACCAGTTATGACAATGTGTTAGAGAGAATGTTTGCATTATTCATGGAACAAGGGAGCCTGTGGCCAGAGATATGCAGCTTGACTGAAATTGAAGGCTCGGATATGTCAGAGAGTATCATATACGGGTAATAAGATTTAAACTAATAGATGACTTTTTGAACACATTTTGTTCACTGAGCTTCTTCCGACTGAAGTACAATATATTTGCTGTTTTTCAATTGTATTAACTAATTTAGATTCTCAATTCTTTGCAGATATCTTCATGACTATATTGTATTATTGGAGAAAAATGGAAAACTGGAAACTCTTGAAGCAATAAATGAGAAGATTCGGAAGCGTTCTAAGAATCCAAAGTTCTCAGACAGTAATTCTGCAGAAATTGGCAGGCATGCTTCTGTCGCTTGGTGCCGATCTCTTATATATAATTTGTCACAAATAACTCCATTATCATGTGGATTCTCAAATGGGATTCAGGCCCATAGTTTGACGGACAGTGGGATGGATAATAGCCAGTTGCTCTGCATTGATTTGCAGCCAAATGAATTATGGAGTACAGCTTTTCAAGATCCAGCTCATTTGGAAAAGATTGAAACAAGATGGAGCTCCATTTTAGGAAAAATTAAAAATATCATCATCAACAAAGCTTCTGATGAGAATTTGGAAACTGCAAACACTTTGCTCAGAGCATGCTATAATTTTTATCGGGAGAGTTCTTCAGTAGTGCTTACCTCCGGACTCAACTTTTATTTGATTCCATCACAATTAATAACACATATATCATTCAACCCAAGTACAGCTGGGATTGATGCACTTGATCTGAGCATACCAAGGAAGCTTCTCTTGTGGGCCTATGTTTTATCGCATGGACGATGTGCTAGTATCTCAATTGTTGTAAAGCATTGTGAAGAAATTTCGAAGGTATGTATAGTAAACACCTACTGAAGTTCTTTACTTAGCTGCACATAACTTTTAGCAAAATCAAACCCCCTCATAGCATCTTTGTGAAGGGTGCTTGACATTCAAATCTTCACATGACAATTGAATTGCGAACTACAAAGTTAAGATTTTTGCTTCTCTACATGACAATTGCAACATTTGTACAATTTGTTACCTACTTAAAATTGAGATTGACAGTGAGTGATCGTTAATCCTTATTACTTACGGCAAGTTTTGCATTGCAGTCAAGGATGAAAAGAGGAAGTGGAACATCACCTGCGTTATCAAACACATCTCCTGCTCCTAATCTTTCAGGTTATATGCCATTCCGAATAGTAACTAGGTTTTATTTTGAAAGGAAGGGTTATTATGTCTAACATTGCTTGCTGGTTATAACTTATATAGGTAGCGGTAAACTGGGACCAAATTCTGGTGGAGGCATTGACTTTGATTCTCCCCACGCGGCAACAGTGGCTAGCGGCAATACCACTAATTTTGTGAATTCACATCCCTCCGATGACATTCAGAGGAATCTCTTTGCTTCTCCCCAGTTGCATCAAGGCACCACTAACGACGCAGAAAGAAGCAATTTGATAGCACATGAAGGAGATGCAGAGGGAGATTGACTTCTTGCTCCTGCCACTAATCCTATGTATTTTCAACTTGTAAATCCCATTTTAGTGATAAAAATTGTAAATAAGGTTTTATTTGGTAACACCTTTTAACGCTCACATTTTTTTCATCGCAATGATGGCTGTAGATAATGCCTGCCTTTAACGTTAGAGATGATGAATTTTAACACAGTTTAACATTAATGTATATATTTTCTGTAATTTCTAAAACTAGGAGCAATCTAATCTCAACTTCGAACTTCTAATTTTAATGCTCAATTATTATTAGACAACTATATAGATGTCAAACGGTGTAAAAATTAGTTTCAAAGTTTTAACTTTGTGCAGACGTTATATTGACCAATGGCTAATTAATTAATTTAGGGTTTACGTTTAAATTAAGTATTAAAGTGAACTACGCTATGTATAACAATCTATGATTAATTACCGATAATCTCTGACTAACTAACCATGAAAAAGTTCGACATATCTAAGTTATTTAAAACTTAGAAGACTCGTAAGGGTATAATAAATAATAATAAATTTTTAAATTCTAAAACGATGAATAAAAGGGAACAATTAAGTTTTTGGAATTGAGACAAATAAAAAGAAAAGGAATGAAAGCAACAGTTAGCAAACGAAAAGGATATTTGTTATTTCAAATATGGTTGGATATTTATTTATTACAATATGTAACTTAAAATTGAACGATTTTTACCAAATATTTGTTAGAAAAAACCTCCAATGCTCCAACCAATGAGCGAGCTTGAAAAAATAATTTGGAAGGACTACAATAACTAAAGAAAAAACTCATACTAACAATTTTGCTATTTAATGAAGTAATATTAATTATATCTTTTATTAGTTTTTATATAATATTTTTTACTTCTTTATAACATACTTTTATTCTAAGACTTTTATGTATTTGTTTATTAAATAAAAATAAAAAATGGTACTTATCGTGAAAAATATTAGAAACGCGAGGATACGGAGGGTAACTTCATTCGCTCTCTGTTTATGTTACTTCCATGTTTTTCGAGGACATTCCAAATTATATTCGACAGAAGTTATATTCGACAAATTAGCTACAAGTATTCTGGAACAGCTTCCGTAATCATTCCAGAATAGTCGATTTATTCATTTTGGTGTTGTATTTATACAATTTCTTTTAATTTAGCTTTTTCACTGTTAGAAACTCCAATCAAATACCACCATCTTTAAGTTCACATTAATTTGACGCAAATAAACAGACATTAAACAATTCCACAGAAAGACAATGAATTGTGGAGCCATTCAATTGAACAAGTTGTTTAAATTCAAGAAAATAAATAATTGAGCCATTTAATCAAAACAATCGTATTCAATATTATTAAATACGTACCACTTTTTTACGACTTTGCTTTCAGATCATTAAAAAAGGATTTTCTAAATTTAATTCGTGGGAAACATATACAAGGATTACGATTATCGTTTAAGAAAAAAATAGACAAAATTACTTAATTGATTTCTTTATATTATATAATTCATCTAATTTCATCCTTGTATTATTAAAACCACCAATCAAATCTCTATAAATTTTTAGATTAATATCAGTTACATGCATACCTTTAATGACTCTATCAAGTGACCAAAATAAATCGATAACTTAACAAATTTAGGAACTCAATTAAAACTTTTGATAATATAAGAAGTAAATTAAATAAAACACATAAATACAGAGACCAAATAACTAATATAACCGATCAAATGTTTAGAAACTTCTGAAAATCCAAATTGAATAAAATATAAAAATTCAGAGAAGTAATTAATTAATTTTTAGCCAAATAACCATCACAAATCTAGAAAGCAGCCAAGTACCTTCTGTAATAATTTCATAATTTCATGCTGTTACCGTAAAAAAAATTTAGAGTAAGATTTGAAGTAGGTAACTATTTCATGAACAAACATTTACTAACTTGATTCAAAAGAATAAATAAATACAAGCGTTCGAGAGGGTGAGGGAAATATAACGCGCTTCAACAATTCTTATCCCAAGAACCCCACCCAGATTATTTCCCGATTCTACTCAACTTGAACATAATAAAAAAAGGCAGGCAACAACTACAACATATTCTAAATTGTGCTTAGTTACTTGATATCTACACAGTAGGAAAAATGGTGGAAATGATTTAATTTTTTTTTT
>Ga0209389_1005389_pt1 | contig 10888 bp, 7 predicted proteins | sample CowpearedBW_FD_187526 | JGI IMG/M metagenome (GOLD analysis project Ga0209389, IMG submission 187526) | Root nodule microbial communities of legume samples collected from California, USA - Cow pea red BW (SPAdes) (version 2) | ecosystem: Host-associated > Plants > Roots > Nodule | place: USA... | reverse complement strand
TTTTTTTTTTTTTTTTCATTTCTCTTAGTTGGTCATGGATTTCACCGTATATATCACTTGTTATAGTTTAACTTTTGTAAGGAGGAGTTTGCTCCCCATCATCAAAAGTCTCAAATAGTTTCTTACATATAATTTCAAAACTTTTAACCTAAAAATGACTCGTTAGTCAACTCAGTTTATCACGGGTTCGAGCCGGATCAAGTTTAGAAAAATTAAGTTTTTTTCTTTTTTTAAAAAATAGGTTGAACTCAACCCGGCTCATTTAACCCACATGTTAGACGGGTTCAAGCCGGGTTAAAGGTGGATTGCCCACTTAACCCACAGGTTAGACGACTCATTTTGGTCCCTCTATTTGTCATAAAATTTCAGTTTGGTCATCCAGTTTTTTGTTGTCTCAATTTGATCCTCATTTTCTTAAAAATGACTCAATTTGGTCATCACCGTTAATTTTGACCAGACAGTGTTAAAGTCAACACCACGTGTCAATTTATATTTTTTTTGAATTTTTTTTGATATATTTTTTTAAATTTTTAATTTTGTACACGTGTTACTTCACAGTTGTGTCACGTGTACAAATTTGCCACGTGGCACAATTATGAAGTGGCACGTGTAAAAAATAAAAAAATAAAAAATAAGAAAAAAACAAAAAAAGAACCAGAAATTGACACGTGGCGTTGACTTTAACATTGTCTGGTCAAAGTTAACGGTGAGGACCAAACTGAGTCATTTTTAAGAAAATGAGGACCAAATTGAGACAACGAAAAACTTAAGGACCAAACTGAAATTTCATGATAAATAGAGGGACCAAAAGAGTAATTTAACCTTTTTTTAATTATTTATTACTTCTAATTATATAGGTTCACAATTTCATGTTTTTAAATGATAGAATGTTGCTCAATAATATCTGAATAGTTTGATTGTTTAATTAATTTGATTGTCAAATTATATATGTTGATACTTTAATCTTTAATTATTATCTTTCTAATAAATTACTCAAACAATCATCTTATAAACAAATTTTTCTAAATTAGCATGACAAAAATGTGTAGTTTTTTCATTTATATTTTGTTAAATAGCATGACAAAAACTGTGTAATATTATGTTTTCTTGGACTATATGGACACTTAGACACAATTCATCATATATTGGTTGTGAGTATGATGAAGACATTGATTCTTGATTTTACTGTAATTGTCATCCCATGGGTTTCTTAAAAACTAATTCAAATATTTGAATATTTTTTCTTTTTTTTATGTGGGTTGGTGAGCCAACCACTAACCCACTTAACCCACCAACCTGTGGTGGGTTGAGCTAGGTTGCAAAATTTTTGGCTCACCATAAAGTGATAAAGTGAGCCAGGTTAGACTCACTTATTTTTAATCCGGCTCGTGGTGAGCCAACTCGTGTGAGCCAGGTTGAGTCAAATCGACTTGGGTCTAGTCTAGTAGAGTCGAGTCGGCCAAGGTTTAGTCAAGTCGAGTTGACCACAATCAACGTTGAGCCGAGTTGACATAAGTCCAAGTCAAGTAAAGTTAAGGTAGGGTCATGTTTGACTGAATCGAGCTAGGACCATGTCAAGTCACATTTGGTCGGGTTTAGCTTGGTGCAGTCCAGGTTGGGTTGGGCTCAAGTGGGATCAAGAGAAATCTCATCACGTTTGGCTAAGTCAAGTTGGACCGAATCAACTAGACTTAGGTTGACCTAAACTAGGGAAATAAATATTTAAATTTGAGAATAAGAAAAAGTTTAAACTCTTAAAATTTAGGTGAAATTCAAAATTCTTTAATTTCAAGAAATCTAATTACTTTAATCAAATTCCAGAATTTCAATTTGTTTCATTATTCCTTATCCAAACAACATGTTTTGTCATAAAACATTTTAAATGTTGGGTTAAATATGTTTTTAGATTCTGAACTTACTTTGATGTGAAATTTGGAATTCATCCCTATTTGAAGCTTTGTATATTTTAGTCTCTAAATTTAAAAAATGAATGAATATAGTTCTTTTAACTTAATTACATTAATTTTTTTTAACATGTCAAACGTGTTTCATGCTAGCATTTGATTTGTTTATGGGCGTTTGGTATGTTCTCGCTTCAATGTTAACTTGAAAACATGTTTGACACGTTAATGTAATTGAGTTAAAAGATTATATTAATTCATTTTTTAAATTTGGGGACCAAAATATATAAAAATTTCAGACAAAAACATTCTAATTTCACGTTAAAATCCATGGATTAAAAACATATTTAATCCTTATATTTTTCAAGAAAAGGAATTAGCTTTTTGTGTTATCCAAAAACAAAGGTTAGAATTTCTACGATCTTGATTTGAAAAGTCGAAACCAACGAAGTTAATATAAGAAGATAACAACTTTGTAATTTATTACATGTTTAATTTATGTATTTTTATCTAGAACTCAAAGCTTGAATCGATATATGAATCATTGAATGATGTTTACTCTTCTTGACTCAGATTTTTCTTTAAATTAGTTTTGTTTTTTGCTTGAATACTAATACTTTATTTTCGAAGTCATTTCCCAGGCCAGAATCCACACTAGTTGAAGAAATTGGGGAAGATATTTTAAGAAAACTAAATCGTTATTCCATCAGTTATGATGAAGAAATCATCGGCATTGAAAAACATATAAAAGGAATTCAGTCCTTGTTGCATCTTGAGTCATCGGATATTCGGATCATAGGAATTTGTGGCATGGGAGGAATAGGAAAAACTACAATTTCTGAGCAATTATATCACATACTGGCATTGCAATTTGATTCCAGGAGTGTTGTTTTAGACGTTCAAGAAAAAATACGAAGAGATGGAATATGCAGTATCATAAACAAATATAAGTTTGAGCTTCTAAAGGAAGAAGCATCCATTGATGTATTGTTTTGCAATGAAAGGCTGAAACGGACAAAGGTCCTCCTCATTCTTGATGATGTGACCGATTCAACTCAACTTAGAAAATTAATGGGAGGGCGAGATAGCTTTGGGCTGGGTAGTAGAATAATTATGACCAGTAGAGACAAACAAGTGCTTAAGAATGCTGGAGCTGATGATATCTACGAACTTAAGGAGTTGAATTTTCATGATTCTCTAAAACTTTTTAATTTACATGCTTTTAAACAAAATTCTTCAAAAGAAATTACTTACATGGACTTGTCAATAAAGGTGTTGAGATATGCAAAAGGGATTCCGTTAGCTCTCCAAATTTTGGGTTCATTGCTTTATGACAGACAAAGAGAAGCATGGGAAAGCGAGTTGCAAAAGTTGGAGAAGTTCCAAGATCATGATATTTTCAATGTATTAAAATTAAGTTATGATGGGCTCTGTGAGGAAGAGAAGAATATATTTCTTGACATAGCTTGCTTTTATAGAGGACACAAAGAGATTGTGGTAGTAGAAACACTGGATGATTGTGGTTTCTCTTCTAAGATTGGAATGGATGTTCTCAAAGATAAATGCCTAATATCTAGCTTGGATGGTAGAATTGTGATGCACGATCTAATACAAGAAATGGGTCAAGAAATTGTTCGTAAAGAGTGTCCCGAGCATCCTGGAAAACGTAGCCGATTGTTGAAGGCTGATGAAATTTCTGAGATTTTAAGAAAGAACAAGGTATATTCTATCATTTCATGGATTTACTGTGTGGAAATATGCAACATTTCATATTTAGTTTTTTTTTTACCTAATTATATTGATTTACTTTCAGGGATCAGATGCAATACAGTGTATATTACTAGATATAGACGAAATGGAACAAGTTAAAGTACATCCAAACAGTTTCGAGATGATGAACAATCTTAGGATGCTTATGCTATATCCTTCTTGTTTTTGGTTTCAAATCATATCAAATGTGATTCGTGAATCATCTCTTGTAAGTTTGCCAGACACTTTAAAGATTCTTTGTTGGAATGGTTTCCCTTACAGATATTTGCCATCGAGCTTTTGCCCACAAAATCTGGTGAGACTTGAAATGCCAAACTGCCATCTTGAACAACTTTGGGAGGGAGATCAGGTTTTTCAAGTTATCTATGTTCCTCTGCCTTTTAAACTTTTAAAAATTTAATATTTAGTGATTCATTTTTCTCTGTGGCAGGATTTACCCAAGTTGAAAAGGCTCAATATGAGAGGTTCTCCGAAACTTACTAGAATACCCGACCTTTCTTCATCACCGGATATTAAAGAAATAATTCTGAGTCATTGTGAAAAGTTGATTCAAGTTCACTCTTCCAGATTCCTTAGCAAGCTCAGTTGTTTATTGTTAGATTATTGTTATGGTCTGAAGAGAGTAACTATTCCCAGCAATATTCTAACCAGATCACCAGGATTGATTCTACTTTCCCATTGTCACGAGCTTGAAATGTTTAAAACCTGTGAAACTCAGTCATGGCATTTTTCATCATTATTACCATTCTGTCAAGAATGCACTATGCGGGCCGGTGATGCTGGACCATTCCCAAGACCCGATCCTAGTGAAATTTTCTCAATTAATTTTGATAGATACGAGGAGGAAGAAAATGAAGTGGCTGATAATAATATATACTTACAATGTGACGAAGTGTTGACAAAACTCAAAGAAGGTGTGCCCTTAGACTTTCAAAGTCTCAAGAGGTTCTGTTTCTTAGATTTGTCATGTTCTTCCCTTTTAACCTTACAATGTGACCTTTCTGAGACGAAATTCCTGAAGCAACTTTGTCTCCGTGGTTGCTCAAACTTGGAAAATTTCCCCGAAATTGAGAACACGGTGGAAGGTCTAGCAGTTCTCATCTTAGACGACACAGCCATACATGCACTACCTTCATCCTTGTGGCGTTTGGTAGGGCTTGAAGAACTGAGTTTACGCAATTGCTCCAATCTTGAGATTATTCCATCTTCCATTGGAAGCCTCACAAAACTATGCAAGTTAGACCTTACCAACTGTCAATCACTTCAAACTTTCCCAAGTTCCATTTTCAAATTGAAGTTGAGGAAACTTGATTTGTGTGGTTGCTTAAGGCTGAGGACCTTTCCTGAGATCACAGAGCTGACACAAACTTTTGCTCACATTAACTTAACAGAAGCGGTTATCAAAGAACTACCTTCCTCAATTGGCAATTTGGTTAATCTTCGATCCCTGTTGCTCAACAAATGCAGGAATCTCAAATCACTTCCAAACTCCATTGTTAGTCTAAAGCGTCTCTCGAAACTTGATTGTTCGGGGTGTGCCAAATTAACTGAAATGCCAGAACACATAGGTCGTTTGACGTCATTAATGGAACTGTCACTGAGTGAGAGTGGAATCGTGAACCTTCCTGAGACCATGGCTCATCTTTCAAGCTTGAAATCGCTTGATTTAAGCGATTGCAAGAAGCTTGAATGCATCCCACAGATTCCACCATTTCTAAAGCAACTCCTGGCATTGGATTGTCCATCCATTAAAAGAGTGATGCCAAATTCTGTTGTTCGAAACCTCTCGGGTTCGAAGAAGGGTGTCTTCAAATTTCATTTCACCAATGCCCAACAACTGGATTCAGGTGCTCGTGCTAACATCGAGGAGGATGCGAGGCTCAGGATGACCAACGATGCATATATGTCTGTGTGCTTCTGTTTTCCAGGGAGTGCAGTTCCTCATTGGTTCCCTTTTCGTGGCAAGGGACCTTCAGTGACTATAAATGAAGATTTAAGTTTTTGCAGCGACGATAGCCTCATTGGTTTCGCTTTGTGTGTGGTTTTTGAAGTGTTGGTTACGGATGATATTGAAGGTAGATACGGTTCTTTTGGTTACAGCCTAAAATTTGAATCAGATGATGATGGTACACAGATTATTCCAAATAATGATGTGTTAAACAACTATTTCAAATGGATTGATAGAGACAGAGTTCTTGATCAAAATCACACATTCGTGTGGAAATTTAACTTGGAGCCCCTAAGAACGAGCGGCATGAGCCTTAGGCTCTGTCATGCTCGCAACTTCACTTTTGAGATCACTCCGTATGATTATGACTTTAAGTGCCCAAATTACAACTCAGTTGTGAATGAGTTAAAATCAGTCGTCACAATAAAAGAATGCGGCATGTGCCCCCTTTATAGCACCGAAACAAATAGTGTTGCACAATCTTCGACAATCTTCGAGGGAAACAAAAGATAGGAAGAGGAAGGCCCAAAGCTACTTACTCAGCTAGTCTCTTGGTCAGTGTCTAAACTGGTTTTAATTACAAGTTTTAAAACGTTAAATTTTATTATGAATTTCTCATTTTTAATGTTTTTTTTTTATATTTAATTTTCATAATCAAGTAACGATCCAGAGAGTCATCAAAACGAACAAAGCTTGATAGAGAAAACTCATTTTTCTTCCAATAGGTTTGACCGTGCGAGTAAACAACACACACAATGTCCCAACTGTGACGTTCTTGAAGGGTATGTACTTCTTCTTATATTACTTTTTTTCAACATTCATATTCCATAGCACGTGTATAGTTAGAAGAAATAAAAATGTAGTTCTTCTTATATTACTTTTTTTTAACATTCATGTTTCATAACACGTGTAAGAAATAGAAATGGAAGACAAGGTATTTGATAAAAGAAAAATGATATTTTAACAACTCATTTTTGACAACTTCTCTATTACCTGATGTGGCAGTGAGAGATTATTATTACTATTTTTTTAAAAATCCACGTAAGTCACGTTTTTGAAAGAAGCGCAAGAGAATGGAGTTTTTTGTGTTCGTGTGTGAAGTGTACAATGGTTACCTTGTGTTGCAGAAACAATCAAGTGACATTGCAGTCAGAGGTGCTTCTTCCTCCTCTTGCTTTGAAGTTCTTCCTTTTCCACTCAAGGTCGTTCCTTTCACCTCAGCTGAAACCCCATTTTGTGGTTTGATTGCTTTCATTCCATTCTTGGCCACGGTGTATCTGGTGGAGGAGGTGTTGGTTGACGGAGTCGCTGAAGTTGGGGGTGGGTAAATCTGGTTTTCAATCTTGTTCTCCTTGTGATTTTTGTTCGAAAGCTGCCATTTTTGCACTGCTATTGTAACTGGTGTGAATATTGGAGGAGGTGCATTTGGTTTTTGTTTTGAAGAAGTTTTTGCGCTGTAAGTAAATGATTCATTCGACATTTCTATCTTTGGTTGCCATGGTGGGTTATGATGTAGTTGGAATTTTGTTTATGAAAGGGGATTTCTGATTTCGTTTAGGGTTGATTTATATCCATGTTGGAGTTTTTTGGTTATTGTTGTGGAAGAAAGAAATGAGGTTACTTGTTGGGGTTTAATTTTCGTTGGTTACTGCATTTTGGTTTTTGGTGTTTGTTATGTGTTACTGAGTTGGTTTATTTTGAAAGCGAAATGGCTGGGAAACGAAAAAGAAATTCGTCATCAGAGAAATTGAAGAAGGATGTCAATAGAGGAAGGGCATCTGGTAGCACAAAGAAAAAGGATGTCAATAGAGGAAAGACATCTGGTAGCACAAAGAAAAAGGATGTCAATAGAGGAAAGTCATATGTTAGCACAAAGAAAAAGGATGTGAATAGAGGAAAGGCATCTGGTAGCACAAAGAAAGCATTTGTGAGTGATGCGAAAGCTTGTGATAACAAAGAGGTAACCTAAATGATAAATGTATATATGCATTAAATTTGGTATATTTATTACATTGTTGACGTTTGTGTTAATTGTAAGTTGAAATATATTTTTTTAGGTCTGCATTGAGCACCGATGCCAAACCAAATACATTGTTAAAGCAAATGGCTTACTTAGCAGTAGTCACCGCACCAGACTTGAATTGACCCCTTTTTCTTCTTGCCTACAGATAAAGAAGGAGTTGAACATCAACTGTGCCTTGCTAAGAGAGGTTCTGAGTCGGTGGGTTTCGAACGGGGAATTCATCCAAGTTAGGCAGCATTAAAAAGATTGTTTAACACTTATTGGCTTTCATGATAAGTATCCCGCTAGGTGGCGTGACTAAATTATAGGCTTCATTAAAAAGGTTAACTCACACCAATTGATAAGGAATAATGTTTATATGTTTCCGAGATTGTTTTAAAGTTATTACATATTAAAAACTTCCAGTTTAAGTGCAAAGCTGTGTTGGCGTAAATGCCAACCTGAACTTTTGTGCATAATATTGTTTTGCCTCACACACAAAGAAGTAGTACCCCTTAAGTTTTGGGAATTTAACATATTTTTTTAGTGGATGAGGTGGGTTGGTAAAAAATGCACCCATTTCAGTCGGTGGTGCTGTAAAAAATGATCCACAACGTAAGTGCCAACCCAGTACTCCATATCAGCTAACATGCCTTATATTATTTGAATAAAATTGTTTAACAATTCTTCGCTTCCATGATAAGTATCCCGTTTGGAGGCGTGACTAAATTATAGACTTTGTTAAAATGGTAGACTCACAACAATTCATAAGGAATAATATTTATATGTATTAGATTTGTTTTAAACTTATTGCATATGAAAAAGTTGCAGTTTAAGTGCAAAACTATGTTATCGTAACCGTGAACCTGAAGTTTCCTTCCAAGCAAAATTTAGGTCCACAATCCAATCACAACCTAACTGCCGACGAACATGAAATGTCTACCACAACCACAATATAAGAAATCACATAACTAAATGATGGGTCCTTACATGCCATGCATTGCAAACAAATTAAAAATCAAAATACCCATAATGTTTTGCAGAAGTTAACGTTTGAGCGAATAAAACTAAACTTAACATTGAGTTCAGCTTGACATCCAAAACCATAATATATAAGGGGTAATATTTGCTCCTATGGTTGTGACTTTGATGATTGCCTTGCCTGAGTGTTCTTGAATTTCTTGAAAGGATCAACTAGGCTTTTAATTTTGTCATCAATGCTGATGTAAGTCATTTCCTCATCTTCACTGCTATCCTCTACAGTCTCCACAAGGATTTGGTCCAGATGCTCCATATTTGGATCCACATTCATTTCCACATTTTGCTGAACAATTGGTTCAACATCAGGGTTTACAGGAAGTGGTTCAGTGTGGTTCATCTGTGGCTAAACAGATTGTTGGGCTGGTTCCTTTTTTACATCAACCTTGTGTGAAGCTGCTACCTCTTCCATTGTTGGATCACTGATGTCATGGTTGAACACCTATGCATTTGATGACAACATAATCAATAATTTGTTTGGACATGACACAATATAATGAATAATGTATTAAATATTAGACCTTAACAATATTCCTTAGAGTGATGTTTAAGTACAACTTATTTGGCTTAGGATTGAATACAGACACTTGTTCCAGTAAAATGACAGCCCTAATACCAATAAGTGGACCACATTCAGGATGTGAAACTGCTTTATTGTGAACGTTGGCCTGGACAGTGTGCTTTGGGTCCTAATAAAATAGTTCAGCACTATTATAATGTTTGTTTACCAATTTGTGTGGGCCAAAATTTATGAAATTAAGAACACAATCATGACATTAGTCCAACAAAATCGAGGTTAATACGTGGGAATAGAAGATTGAATTTATTGGCAAAGCGAACACTTGATATTAACGACGAGGCTGGTGAACGTTTGAACAAGACATTTAGGTCGTTGGTTGGTCACGCGGGGGGTTTTGACAACTTACAATTTGTTTAGCAAGATGCAAGGAACTACATCGGGCAACAAAGACGAGCTTTTGGCAAGGAGGGAGATGGACAGACTTTGATGCAACATTTCTCAAGAATGAGAGAATTGAATAATTCCTTCTATTATGAAATTGACACTGATGCTGAAAATAGAATCATTAATGTGTTTTGGACAAATGTAAGGAGTAGAGCCACGTCAGTGGACTTTGGTGATATCATCTCATTCGATATTACATATCTCACTAACAAATACGACATATCGTTCACACCCTTTGTTGGTGTTAACCATCATGGGCACTCAATTCTACTTAGATGTGGGTTGCTATCTTCAAAAGATACATAAACTTTTACATGACTCTTTCAATGCTGGTTGAGGTGCATGGGAAACATGGCACTAGATGGCATCATAACTGACCAATGCAAAAAAAATGTTATTGCTGTTGTATTTCCCAACACCAGGCATCGTTGCTGTTTGTGGCACATCATGAAGAAAGTCCCTGAAAAGTTAGGTGGATTGACAACCTACAAGACCATAAAGCATGATTTGAAACAACTGGTGTACGAGTCCACCTCGACTATTCATTTTGAGCTAGGTTGGGAACAATTTATATCCAATTTCGACTTACATCATAACGAATGACTTTCAACCCTTTATGAGGAAAGAAGTAGATGTGTTCCTTATTATTTGAAGTCTCAATTTTGGGCTGGTATGTCCACCACTCAAAGAAGTGAGGGTATGAATGCCTTCTTTGATGGTTTCATAAATTCAACCACGACATTGAAATAATTTGTCGTCCAATATGACAATGCGCTATGGTCGAAGGCCGAGAAGGAAATTGAAGCCGATTTTGCTTCCTCCAATACCACCCTACCTTGTGCCACTCAATCATTTAATGAAAGGCAGTTCTAAGAAGAATACACTTATGCAAAGCTAGCGGAAGTTCAGCAAGAGTTAAAGAGTAAGATCATTTGCAATATCAAAAGTTGCGAATGTGATGGAATCTATTCAAAGTACATGGTTAAAGAAGAGTGCATACGTAATGAACAAAGTGATGACAAAGTGATGACAAAATGAATGAAGTTGTATTTGATAAAGTGACACAACAAATTTCATGTACTTGTCTTTTGTTTGAATTTAGAGGTATTTTATGCCGACACAACTTTCTTGTACTAGCACAAGAGGAGGTCAAAAGTGTATCACCGAAGTACCTTTTGAAGAGGTGGAGAAAACACATTCGACGACGACACACTTACATAAGAGCATCATACAAACATAATAAGGACGATCCCTATGTGGAAAGG
>Ga0209389_1005387_pt1 | contig 10889 bp, 7 predicted proteins | sample CowpearedBW_FD_187526 | JGI IMG/M metagenome (GOLD analysis project Ga0209389, IMG submission 187526) | Root nodule microbial communities of legume samples collected from California, USA - Cow pea red BW (SPAdes) (version 2) | ecosystem: Host-associated > Plants > Roots > Nodule | place: USA... | reverse complement strand
ATGGTATTGGATGGATGCCAAGCACGTGACTTTCCACGCAAATCTCACCTCTCTACTTTTTTTAACCTTAATCATCTCATTTTATACTGAATTTATATAAATGGAAAAGGTTTAAATTTTATTATTATGGATAAATTGTGTTAATCGGACACCACCCATAACACAATTTTAGTTTTAAGTGATGTTGTATTAGTTGTACATCATTTTAATTTTAAGAAATCTTGTGAATCTAAAGCAAGTTTGTTAGTAATACTTTTTTTTAAAATAAAATGAAATTATTTGAGAGACACACAATTTTGGTGTAATATGAACGAGTATATATGACTTCGATTCATTCAAATTAAACTGAATTTGTATTAATCTTACAAACTACAATTAGTCGAGATTAAAGGTTCTTTTAATGAATTAGAAAAATACATTACCAATTACTACAAGAAAGTTACGTATTAGTGAGGGAATAATTATTGGATAAGGATTAGCGAGGAAATAACGAAGATATTATGTCGTAGCTAAAATATAGGTAGCTAAGTAGTTAGAGAACCAATTTGTTGCTAATTCCTAACAAACTAGTTGTAGTTAATCCCTAGCAATCTGATTGTAACTAATCCATAGTTAATCCCTAGCAAACAGGTTGTAACTAATCCCTAGCAAACAGGTTGTAGCTAATCCCTAACAAACTGGTTGTAGTTAATCCTGAGCTAATCCCTCTCCAATTGAATAATTTATCTCTAGCTAATCCCTAACAAAATCGTAGCAAATTGCATCAGTCCAAACTATTCCATGCTTTTTTACTTGTACCTTATGAAATGCATTTTAACATAAATATAACATAAAGTAATAAATCTTGCCAAACATTTTATATGAAACATATCAAATGTTATCACATTCAAAATAATAAAGTAATGAACATAATGAAAGTAGTCTTCACAATTGTCAACATACATCATTAAGTTTTAAAACAAAACAAAACATCATCATCTTCTTATTTTGTTTTCGCCATGTTTCTTGACAGACGGTGGTGATGATATCTTTAATGTAGGAAATATTTGCGTCTTGAAAACTCCATATGTGTTTGCATTTGTGTATGCATTTGTCGTTGTAAAAGTTTTTGCATTTCTACTTGTGCTTGCATTTGTGCTTGTATTTGTGCTTGAAATTTTGCATGCATATCTGCTTGTGCTTTCAACTGAGCTTACACCTGTTGTGCATGTGCCTCTATTTGTGCTTGTAACTCTATCTGTAGTTGCTTTTGAGACTCAGTTTGTAAATCTAACTGTGTTTGCATCTGTTGTTGCATTTGAGACATTTGTGTAGCTATTGCAGTGATTTCTTCTATTGGAGATGCATGATTTGGATTTGTGGAAGGACCTACAACTGATGAAGATGAATCATTCACACTGATGATGGCAAGTTCCAAGCTACGACCGTGAATTCTACCTTTCTTATTTTCACCTCCCATTTTCATTCATACTTTAGAATCAACTTTAGGATGCATTGATACATCTTCTCCATATTTTTTTACCATAGCACTTTCATATGATTCATGTATGTAGTAAATCAATCATTTTGTAATATAAGATTAAATAAGTAAATAAATTATGTTATTACATCTATACTTACAATGAAATTTTTTGCTTTATTAAAGACATATTGACCGTCTTTTCTTTTATGAACTTTGTTGTATAGTTCACTATAAGAAACAAACCCATTACGCTCCGCCTCCTGTAAAATAATATGTAATTCTACAAAATTAATATTATAAAAATCCAAATGTATTTATGTATATGATTGATGCACTAATGATATCCACCAAATCTGTACAATATATAAGTATTATTAGAAAGTTATATATATATTCCTAAAAATGAGAAAATGAATACCATATTTTTCAAGTGTTGTCCAAAGTTTATTGACCCTTTAGTGTGCACCACAGCCTCTGGCTTGGCAACCCTATTGTTTTTACCAGCAATAGATTTCTTTTTCCAGTCTTGTGTCATCCATATGTCAATTAAAACGTTCCACATCTCAGTCCTTATTCCTCTTGGCCCAAAACCTTTTAAGTCTTCTATATTATTTGAGTTTGCTCTTTCTCTTGCCTTAGCTACAAATATGACAAGTCTCCTATCAACTTCGTTATGAGAATATACACTTGAGGATCTTGAATAGGTAGGTCATTAGATGTTGGATCGACATTTGATTGACCATCATCAAACACTGGAGTAATGGGTGGTGATTGATTACCATCAATTGAAGTAGCACATAAAAAAACATATTGAAACAAAGAAATTGATGTATATTATATTATATTACAATAAATTAAGGTCTAAAAATTAAAAAGTTATTCAACTATTATACTCGATGATTGCAAAATAGGTTCTAGTTCTGGAGGGCCAATAGGACATTGAATAGGTTGAAGTTGATTTAAAGTGCGACTACCTTGGCCTCTACCTTTTCCTCGAATAACCATTGCAGTTCCTACCATAGAAATATAATTATGATATAATAATCATAGCGTTTCATTGATAAATTCCATATCATCAATGTCCAGTGACCTAAGTTTAATGCAAAGTTTCATTGATTTAGATAAATAAATCAAATTCCTAAATGTTTTACTTGAGAGCAAAGGTGTTATACTTTATGTACGAAATGCAAATTTTCTCAGTTTCTATGTGTAAAGTAGTTTTAGTCCCACAATATTAAGACAAAAGCTAAAACTTTTGAAATGCAAATATATATATATATATATATATATATATATATATATATATTAAAATATACATTTATCTTATGTATAATGCATCACCTAAACTATTAGTTAAATAAATTTTCTGAACTAAAGAAATTACTCTGGTTAGAGTAAATGCTTCAACAAAGTTGGTGGATGGATATTTCAACAACTCTTTTGAAGGACCACTATCTGATTCACTCTTGCTTCTTAGAAACCTTAAAATCATAAACTTTTCCAATAACAAGTTCAGTAGTAGTTCTTCCCAACTGAGTTCCTGAGTTCCTGAGAGTCCTGAGTTCTTCCCAACTGATACAAATATAATACACCAACTTCATTTGAACTTATTAATGATAATTGAATGCTTCATTCAAGATGCTCAACAGTCAAAATAGGTCAGGAATCTATATTGTTCATGCATCACGAATCTATCCTTTTCATGCATCAGGAAGCTGCACTGTGCTTCTCTTCATTTGAATTCCACAACTCCTTGAAAGCCAGCAACATGGTTAATTTATTTGAAATAAAATAATAAGGGTAATTTTGTAAAATGACATCGATCACTCTCTAATCTCTGCACCTCAGAGGGATGAGAGCAAACCATTGATCCGTCAAATCATTATTGTGCATCGCTTCATATATTTGAAAAAGAACACGGTAAGAACACGGTAATTAACCCATAAGAACACGGTCTAAATCCACTCAAATCAATTCACTCCTTCTCTTTTTCCTCAAATCATTTCTCCTTACAAAATATACCCGTAATATATATATATATATATATATATATATATATATATATATATTATTTAAAATTATCAAAATAAAATAAATATAATTTCATAATTATAATTTTTTTATATCACATCAAAGGACACGGTTGCTGAATTATAATTACATTGTAAGGTTAATTGTTACGGAAATTGAAGACACATTGATGTTGTTGACTTATTAATAGTGGTATGTACCTCCCTGAAATATTCTGTGCAGTCTCTCATTGATGACACATTTGGACCGTTAGAAAAAGAAAACAAAAGTAAAAGTAAAAGAAGACAAATTTAGTAATGGTATTATCTTTTCATAAAAGAAATTATAATATTTTAGAAGCAATTTTATTTGACTTTAAAAAAAATTATTAGAATAAATTTCATTAATTTCTTTGTATTTTCTGAAATTATACGACACTTTTGTTTTTCTAATATTTACTGTAATTTCTTTGTGAGTACATGATGTAATGATTGAGAGGCTACTTAATATATAAAAAGCATATTAACATATAAACATTGTTAACATAAAATTATAAAAATAAATATTGGAAAAAGATTGATGAATTCTTAAGATATTAATGTAATTCATTCATAAAATACTACAAACGACAATGTTTTAAATATTTAATATAACTATAAAATAGTTTTTATAAAACTCTGGGGTCTACAATATCTAATTCTAGTGTCGTTTAAAATAGTTTTTATCTTAAAAATAAATCATTACTTTAAATTTAAGTTATCGAAACTAAATACGTGTTATTGTAATTATAAAGAGAAAATAATTTTGGAAAAGTAGGTTAAGGACATGCTCACATGAGTGGATAAGTTTGACGGATATGGAATATAGGAGTTTGAGTGGATATGAGAGAAAATAATATATATTTTTTAAGGTATTTAAAAGTAATTGTGAGTAAAATTGGAAAAAAAGTTTATGAGAATTTGTAACTGATTTAATTAATATGATAAATTAAAAAAATTGTTTCAATAGACGTAAAAGATAGATTGTCATATTGTCTTTTATCTAATAAGTAATATAAATTAGTATTTTAATGAATTACAATTATTTTATTTTTTACTACTAAAATTGAGAGAAATAAATTATAAAAATTAATAAAATAATATATTTTTTCATAATACATTGTAATATGGGATCATATTTTCTACATACAAGGTATTTAATCCATCTCTCTAACTTCAACTAGATCCATTCCAACTAATATGGGATCGATCTTCTACCAAGTAGAATGTTGGAGTCTTCAACAACCATGGATTGATCCTCTACATGTATGTGAATAAAGCACCATTTGGAATAAAATGTCTTTCTTCCACTAATCCTCTTAAATATGTTTGTATTATACTTGAATGTGACATTAATTGTCCTGTGGCGGAAGGGAAAGATTGTTGCGGATTGCAAATTATCCCGTGGCGGAAGTTAAGTGGGACAAGTCATAATCCAAATAGGATTCTTAGTAGGAGAGGAGAGATTGTTGCATCTAGCATCAATTATTCCGTGATGGAAACCAAGTGAGCCGAGCCATAATCGAATCGTGGTGCTTAAATTTTTACACTCTTAAATAAAAAGAATTGCATCCCCACTAAAACCTATTACTTCTATCCTGATAATAAACACTCGATCCAATATATACAAGATTGCAAAAATAATATGTCCCGTTAATCATAGTTTTCACTCACCCTTCATTAATATAAACGAATGTAAAAATCAGCTTGTAATTCATCTTATGTTTCCTTTGAAACAAAAAATGAATCCAAGCGAAGAGAGCGTAAAGGAAGAGTGACGGAGGAGATTAGTTGAGAGGAAGTTGCAGGAGCGTTTTTTAAGGACACGTGAGGAAGAGGGTAATAATATAATAGCAATGATGTGAAGGGGTTATATTTGTGATTGTAGCAGATAGTGTATGTAGAAGAAGCAGAACAAAAAGTCCCAAACAGACAAAAAACAAGAAAGGATCTTAAGGGCATGTTTGGCTGAGGGCCCAACACTGTCTTGTCAACACGTGTCACACCACTTCATGCATATCCGCCACGTCATCTCACACTCTAAGCTCACTCTCCTTCTTTCCTCTCGCATATCGCGGCATCCACGGACCCATCTTATTCTTTTTCCAGGTATTATTGCTTTTCTATTTACTCAATCTATTATAATAATAATAATTATTATTTCTATTATTATTATTATTATTACTATTATTATTCCCATCCACACACGTAAATAATACATAAAAACCAAGAAGTTTATCCATTTCATTTGTGGCTACAGCTCACACCCCCCACACCGGAATTTAAAATCAAATCTTGTAATTATATGGACCCAAAATTTAATATTTTTTTAATAGCTGACTTACGTTTCTCAAACTATATATTTATCACACATTTCACTCATTTCTTACTTTCTTCCTTCTTTTCGGATTTTATATTAGCTACAAAGTACCCAACATTCCTTACTATTCACTTTTTTATACTTTTATAGAAGCCAAATCAAGTAATTACTATTGTACAGTATGCTTCAAAAATACTTTTTCATACTACTTTTTTTAGTTATTTCTAGAAATGTCAATACTATTAATCTAACGAATATGTTCAAGATATGTTAATTAAAGTGTTTAAACTTTTCTTATCGCTTCCATCAATCACATACAAATCTAAATACACCAACAACTATCCATCTTTATATATATAAAATAAAACCTTTTAAATCCACTCAGAAAGTAGAAGAAAAATAATTAAGACCTCGATAAATAGCAAATGATATACTAACCCAACTTAAGAACTGATCAATCAACAATAATTTCTAACCTTCATTTATAAAACAATTTCAAAGCAAGTCATCTCTTGAATTTGGAACGATCTATATGAGTTCAAAGAAGTATTTGGAACTAAAAGCTTTTCCTAAGATGAATGAGGAAGCTCTTGTCCATGGCTATGAAACACATGGAACAAAGGTAAAATTGAAAAATAAAAAATAAAAATGGGTAAAGAAAGAAGAATGGAGAAATCACCATCTTACTTGAACCAAGGATAACTATAATATTATTGAATCAACATCTAAAGAATTTATGCAAGATAAGAACCTAACAAAGAGTATGATTCTCAAGACATAAACTCTCATAAAACTTTAATTTCATTCAAATTCAATTGTGTTCTATACATTACAAAAACCCTATAGACTTAGAAAGCATGCTTAAGAAGTTTCTAATATATGAGTAAAAGAAACAAAGTGAACTAATTGAGATAAGCCTTTAATGATTGAAAATGAAGCTTATAATGGAGAAGAAAAGTTGCAACTTCTTCATTAATAAAATAGTTAATGTCATGCACTAGTATTTAAAATTAGTTTTTATATCTTTTTACTCTATTTATAAAAAAAAAACTAGATAATATTTTTTTTATAAAATATTCTCAATATATTTAACACAAAATTTATCTGTGTTTAGAAAAGATGTTGTGTTTCTAATCTTTTGTCTAAATTCTCAATTGTTTTCATTTAATGTCTTCTAGGCCCTTTGCATTTTATTTTCTCTTTTTATCATATTTACGATAAGGACATTTTAGGTCACTCTCCTCCTTTCTGACCTTCAAAATCTATTTGGAAAATTTCTTTTTCTTTTCGGCCTTATCAATTATAAAACTTAAGTAAATATCTATTTTTTGGTATTGGTATAAATGTTGAAAGATATAAATTAATATTATCTTTCCCTTGATTTAAACACTAATTTGGTTGGGTAAATTAAAAGCATAAGAAGTACATGTTTATAACATCGTCTATTGTAAGGAAACATGCATGAATAAAATAAATGGTCCATGTGCATCTTAGATAACTGCGAATTATAAAAATATATTATTGCATCCTACTTTCCCAACAATCATATCTTGTATTCACATGATTAGATCTTATTATTTGTATCATGTAAAGCTTATTGCTTATTACGTTAATTTGTTTGTTTTGAATCCTTTTGATGCATATATTGCTGTTATTTATGTAACCGAACATGCTCCCCGATAGCTTTGTTGCCAAAGAAGCACTATAAAATATTGTCGTACAAATCATTGAATTATTTCTTAGGTCATGTTAAAAAAAAAAAAAAAAACTAGTTTTTGAAGCTGAAGAAGTGAATTGTAATTGAAAGCTAGCTGAGTGTTGAAAGTAATTAAGTTAATTTTAAGCATTTAATGAAATTATCGAAGTAACTAATAAGTGTATAAGACAATTACTAAAAGAGAAAAAGGTGATGATACATGGACACCCTTATTTGTATTCTACACCCGTAAAACATTAATAAAACTCTGTTTTTATTTTAAAATATAAAATAGTTAAAAATAATTAAATACAAAAAATAAAAGTATTAGCTTTAATTAGGTGTCAAATATGTCCATCTTTTTATAAACTTTTAGTAGTTCAAAGTTAATTATAATATTACAATAAACATATGTTATATAATAAGTTTGTCACATAGTAAGTTTTTATTTATTTTTTTAAAAATTTTTTTTACGACTTTGTCATCAATTTTGATGGAATTAGTTGTTTTTTTTAACTTAGTTAAACTCATACTAATATGTTTGGATATTTTGTTTTACGTTCTTAAATTTTGAGTATTTTTGTTGAGTTAGTCTTTGATTGAAATTGGAGGGAAGTGAATTAAGGATAAAACCGAAGTATCCTAAAGTCCATCTAACCCTATCTAGACTATTGCTTACTGCACGCCCTCAAATTTCAAGCTGCACCCCCATGAAATATATGAAATGTCAAAAGTGAGCTTATGGATATTTTAATCTAAACCTGCCTTCGTCTTCTTCTCCAACTCACCCACTGTCACATTTGCGATGCAGGATGCCATTCATGCACTCACCATGGAGGTTGCCACAACACTATTACAAACTAAATGAAAGGATAAGCTAGAGTTTACCTTAATTGCGTGCATACACTAAAAATGCATGATAAATTAACTTTTTTTTTTATTAAAGTATATTTACTAATTCCTTTTAATGCATCACCAGTATTAATTTAATAATAAAAATATTACTTTTTAATAGCTGCTTCGGGAAAATTCTTTACTTCGGTGAAAACTAGAAATACTTCCTTCTCAAAATTTTAGACTAATTTAATTTTTTATCTTTAAAAATGTGTGTATTTAGTCATTTTAATCAAATTTTATTAAATTTTTTTGACATTTTAAATGTATTTCATGATAATATTTGAGTTGTTTATATCGTTAAACTCATTTTCGTTTTTATGTTTATTTAAAAACGCGTTTAAAAAGTCAAATAAACCTAATAAAATTTGATTAAAATAATTAAATTCACCTATTTATTAAAAATAAGAGATTAAATTGATTTAAAATTAAAAAAAAACTAATTTTAAATTTCAGTAAAAATTAAAGAAAAAAAACATACTTAACCCAAAATTCTTTAACAATCCAGAAGCAAAAACATTCTGATATTAATACATGTCAGTTTGGAAGTTACAAAATTTAATTTCATTTACAGTGTGAAAAGCCTGAGTACTTCAAAAGTGAAAAAGTATCAGTCTACTGTATAGAATACAGGTCCAGAAAGTATTTCATTTTTTTTTTATTTTACTTTACTTTATTTTAGACGTGCCTCGGATCCCAAAATCAGCTCAGTAAAATAGAATTTGCATTCATTATATACAATAATCCCGCTACATCCATAAAGAATGTGGGATCTCCAAAATATTTTAGATGCCCTTTTCTTATATATATTTGAATGGGTTATGAAAAAAAAACAGTTTAAAAAAGAAATATAATTGTTTACTAAAAAGTTAATGTATGATAGAACTTATAATAAATAAATAACTAAAAATATAATTTATATTATAATATAATTAAAATTTTTAATAAATAAATAGTTTTGAACACATAATTCTGTTTTAGTTTTATTAAAAAAATTATATTGTAATACAAGACTTTTTTTCGGTTATTGACTATTTTGAAGATATATGTTTGGCTTTATTCTAAAAAATTTACATTTTCAATTGAATTTTTATTAACTTTTATTTATTTATTTAGTTTTTCATAATATTGAATTGAATATTTATCGTTTAATTATTTTTATTATTCACAAAATCTTGCATCTTTTAATAAAAAGACAAAAATAGGACCTAAAACTAAAACTTAATTAAACTGGTACCAATATATACCCTAAAGGTATCCAATGTTCTAAAAATTCATAGGTATGTAATACTAACTATCCAGATTTCATAACTTTTGTAGTGTGTAACAGAAGAATGTATGAATAAATAGAAGAAAAACAAAATTGTAGCATAAGAATATATACTTTAGAAGCCGCTAGAGTTGGCTTATGCCCAAAGTTTGTTCTTCATTCAAAATTCCAAAACCAAATGATCAAGCAATTCCCTCTTTTCTCAACTTTATGAAAAGGAAACTCTATAAGACTGAACCACAGCAGAACGACACGATGTGAGAACAACCAAAAAATTGTGTTATAAATTTACACCAACTTTCACTCACTCTCTCCTTCCATTATCTCCCAACATGAATTCATACGGTACCACAATTTTCGCACACTTATTTGGCCTTCTCGCTCTCATCCTCTTACTTGTTTGGTTGCTGCATTATCGTGAGGGCATTCAATATGATTCCGACGATCCATATCGCGTTTTCAATGTAACACTTTGTGTGTTTTTGTTCTTTCTTTAACCACAAAATTCACATTCTACTCTAAGTCTTCTTTTTTTTTTCTTTTTCCATCTTGCAGGTTCATCCTTTCATGATGTTCTTCGGGTTCATTTTCCTTGTTGGTCAAGGTATCTTTCTCCTGCACCATGCCCTAATTTACCATATTTCATTTACTTTCACTACTTAAGGAATCTGTGTTGTTCAATGATCGATTGAGTTGGTGTGAAATTTGAGCAGCAATGCTTGCATATCAAACGGTGCCAGGAACGCATGAAACGCAGAAGATCGTTCACTTGACACTGCATCTGATTGCTATAATTCTCGGGATTGTTGGTTTGTGCGCCGTTTTTAAGTTCCATGATATGATGAACCTGGTAGACGTATACAGCCTCCATTCATGGATTGGCATTGGCACCTTTTGTTTGTTTGGCTTGCAGGTATATATACACCCTCTGTCATATCATATTTGTTATTTAATCTCACATCGTTCGTTTAGTATCGTGAAATGGTTCTCAACTTTTTCTTAACCAAGAAGAAAATTGTTAGCAAAATTTGATAATTGTGATATGTGATGACTTTGTGGGTGAAGTGGCTTTTGGGGTTGGGGTTCATGCTTCAAGGATCTGCACAATCAAGGGCTGCGATGGCTCCATGGCACGTAGCAGGTGGCAGAGCACTGTTTTTCATGGCAATTTGTGCTGCACTAACAGGGTTGATGGATAA